>Ga0194039_1000049_pt1 | contig 75127 bp, 55 predicted proteins | sample JunL228m_MetaG_FD_148679 | JGI IMG/M metagenome (GOLD analysis project Ga0194039, IMG submission 148679) | Anoxic zone freshwater microbial communities from boreal shield lake in IISD Experimental Lakes Area, Ontario, Canada - Jun2016-L227-8m | ecosystem: Environmental > Aquatic > Freshwater >...
ATCCCTTATCCCACAATCCAGTTATCCAGTTATCCAGTTATCCAGTCATCCAGTCATCCATTATCCAGTCATCCAGCAATCCAGTCATCCAGCAATCCAGCTATCCCTCTCCCCTCCCCATTTTGTTAACAATCGCTTTGCGCTAAAATTCCCCCCACCAACCCCCACATTTTTTATTATTTTCTCTTTTCTTACTCTCACGAGGCTTTCAAAATGTAACTATTTTTTAAAACCCCCGTACAATACTGTTAATAAAAAGAAGTTATTAACACGAGTGGGTGAAAGTGGGAAAATGTGGGAAAATTGACCGTATATTAGCAGCGTTGAATTAAAAAAATGGCCCCAGTTACCAATCTTATCGGTGAATTTGAATGCAGGCTTGATGACAAAAGCCGTGTCATACTTCCGAGCGGTCTGAAAAAACAGATCTCCCAGGAAGCCCAGGACAAGTTTGTCATCAACAGGGGGTTTGAGAACTGCCTGGTGTTGTATCCAATGAATGAATGGAAGAGCATCAGCGAAGAGATCAACCGTTTGAACCTGTATAACCGGAAGAACAGGGACTTCGCGAGGTATTTTTACCGCGGTGCTACGGAACTCACACTTGACAATGCCAGCCGTCTTCTTCTTCCCAAGTCGTTGTTAAGCTATGCCGGTATCGTTCGCGATGTCGTCCTGTTTGCATTCTCCAACCGGATCGAAGTCTGGGCCAGGGATAGGTATGAAAAACTCATGACCGCTGAGCCTGAAGACTTTTCACTTCTGGCTGAAGAGGTAATGGGCAAACAGGATAAAAACGACAGCCGCGACGATGTACCATAGGCCTGTACTACTCAACGAATCCATAGAGCTCCTCAACATCCAAACGGGGGGCGTCTATGTGGATGCAACGTTCGGGGGTGGAGGGCATTCAAAGGAGATCCTGAAAAGGCTTGACAGTGGCAAACTGATTGCCTTTGACCAGGATGAGGATGCCGCGGACAATGCTTTCGATGATCCCCGTTTCACCTTTGTAAACCACAATTTCAGGTTCATTAAAAACTTCCTCCGCCTTCACAGGCAGGTCCCTGTCGACGGTATCCTCGCCGATCTCGGGGTATCCTCCCACCAGATCGATGTGCCGGCCAGGGGATTTTCAACTCGCAGCGAAGGCGCATTGGATATGCGCATGGACCGCCGCAAGCCGCTTACTGCCCATACCATTATTAATACATATACCGAAGAAAAGCTGGTAAGCCTGTTCCGCATGTACGGCGATATCATCAACGCAAGGAAGCTTGTATCCAGAATAGCTGAATCAAGGCGGGAAAAAGAGATTGCATCCACGACTGAGCTTGTTGCCATCGCAAAAACCTGCGTCGCAAAAGGAAAAGAGAACAAATACCTGGCGCAGGTTTTTCAGGCCCTGAGGATTGAAGTCAACCAGGAAGCAGAGATACTGGAGGAATTCCTGATGCATTGCCTGGATGTTCTGAGGAGCGGCGGCAGGCTGGCTGTTATAAGCTATCACTCCCTTGAAGATAAAAAGGTCAAGAATTTTTTCCGGACAGGAAATTTTGAAGGTGAATTGAAGAAGGATTTTTATGGCAATATACTTTCTCCATGGGAAGTGGTTACCAGGAAAGGGATTGTTGCCGGGGAAAAAGAAATTGAATTGAACAGCCGTGCGCGGAGTGCAAGGCTGAGGGTTGCAGAAAAGAAATAGGGAAGCATTTTGCACAAGCGGCCTCAGTTGAACGAAGAGAACCGTAGCCGCGGTGAAAAGATGCAAGCGAAAGCCGCGGTGAAAAGACAGGAGCGAAAGCCGCGGTGCAAAGATGCAAGCGAAAGCCGCGGTGCAAAGATGCGGGCGAATCAGGATCTAAAAGAAACAATGACTGAGTTCAGGGGAAATAAAATGAGGGAAACTCCGGCCGAAGCCGAATGGAAGGATATTTCCTACGAAGCCGTTCCCCATGAAGAAACTGCCAGGGCAGCCGAAGCGCCTGAGAAGGAGGTGGCACCCCCTGTAAAACCTGCAAAAAAATTACATAAGGGCAGGAAGAGGGTGCAGGACGTACTGGGCGGGGATTACCTGTCGAAAAAAAGCGTGGTCGACAATGTGCCCTTCCTTATTTATATAACCGTCCTGGCCTTGTTTTATATAGCCAATACCTACAATACCGAAAGGATGTATAAGCAGATTGAACGGACAAAGACGGAACTCAAGGAACTCAGGTTTGAATATATCACGGCACGTTCGTCGCTGATGTTCGAAAGCAAGCTGTCGGAACTGAATACAAGAACCCAGGCAATCGGCCTGAAGGAAACCCTCACTCCCCCCTATAAGATATTTTATTCGGGAGACTCAATTCAAAACGGGAACAGATGACCCAGGATGTAAGAAAAGGTATAATGACGAGGGTATACGTAGTGTACCTGGGCATACTGCTTTTCGGCCTTGCTATACTGGGGAGGGCTTTCTACATCCAGAACTTCGAGAAAACGGAATTGCTGGAAATGGCTAAAAAGCAGGAGATGCAGGTTTTTCCCATTGAAGCGATCCGTGGAAATATCCTTTCCGACGATGGGACTTTACTGGCCGTCTCCGTTCCGATCTTTGAACTGAGGATGGACCTGATCGCCGATTCGCTTACCGATGAGGTGTTTAAGAACGGCGTTGATTCTCTTGCAATTTGCCTGGCAGGGATTTACAAGGACAAATCGCCCATGCAGGTTAAAGACAAGCTATGGGAGGCCCGCAGGAACCAGGAGCGCTATTTCCTTATCAAACGCGACGTCACCTATCCCGAACTGAAAAAGATACGCAGGTTCCCCATCTTCAAAAGAGGCCGGTTCAAGGGCGGACTGATGGTGATCCCCCAGTGGGAACGAGAGCTCCCATACAAATCCCTGGCCCGCAGGATCATAGGATATGAAAAGGGAGAAGGGGACCAGAAAATATTCGTGGGCCTCGAAGGCAAATTCACGAAACAGCTTGAAGGCGTAGGGGGTTCAAGGATGATGCGCCGCGCCGGGGGGAGCAACTGGATGCCTGTCGACATTGAAAGCCAGGTTGAACCCCAGAACGGCCTGGATATAGTAACCACAATCGACATCGAGCTGCAGGACCAGTCGGAAGCCGCATTAAGGAAAGAGCTTATCGCCGACAGTGCCGATCACGGCTGCCTGGTCGTAATGGAAGTGAAAACTGGCTATGTAAAGGCCATGGTGAACCTTGGAAGGACGAAAAAGGGCACTTATGAAGAAGTGTTTAACTATGCCATTGCCGAGGCCAATGAACCAGGTTCCACATTCAAGCTTGCCTCATTCCTGGTTGCTCTGGACGACGGCAAGGTCGAACTCAACACGCCTATCCAGGTTGGCAACGGTATTGTCTATTTCGCCGGCCATAAGATCCAGGATTCACACCCCCCTACCTCTTCGGTTTACACTGCCCAGCAGGTCTTCGAAAAATCCTCGAACGCAGGCACCGCAAAAATGATTTATGGCATCTATTCAACTGATCCGCAGAAATACATCGACGGGCTTTACCGGCTTGGCCTTAACAAACCTCTCAACCTGCAGATCGATGGGGAACGGTCCCCCTATATCAAGAACACCAAAAGCAAATACTGGTCAGACCTCTCCCTCCCCTGGATCGCCTATGGTTATGAAGTCGCCCTGGCACCTATCCACCTCATAACCTTATATAATGCCATCGCAAACAATGGCAAGATGGTCAAGCCTCTTTTTGTAAAAGAAATACTCAGGAACGGCAAGGCGATTCAGACGTTCAAACCGGTTGTGCTGAATCCCCAGATCGTATCTCCCTCGACGGTCCAGAAAGCCATGATCCTGATGGAAGGCGTTGTTCTGCGCGGTACCGGAACTGCCATTGCCAGCCCCATATACAGGATCGCCGGGAAGACCGGGACCGCCCAGCTCGCCCAGAACAACAGGGGGTACAACCAGGGGACAAAAAACGTCAGGTACAAAGGTTCTTTCTGCGGCTTCTTCCCCGTTGAAAACCCCAGGTATACCATGATGGTGGTTATAGTGGACCCCAAAAAAGGAAAGTATTACGGAGGCGCCGTTGCTGCCCCGGTCTTCAGGCAGATTTCCGACAGGCTTTACGCCAAGCAGGAAGATATTCTCTTCCCCTTTAAAAAAGACAGTGTAAACAGCCTTATGCCATTTGCTAATGCAGGCATGCAGTCAGACCTCAATGAAGCTTACAGCACGCTCGGTTATAATATTAATAAGGTGGATGTTCGTGCACTCTGGACCCAGGCTGTCCCAAACGAAAACAAGATCATATTATACCCCCAGGCCGTATCCAGGAATCTCATGCCTGATGTGAGCGGGATGGGTCTCAAAGACGCCTTATTCCTTCTCGAACAAATGGGACTTAATGTAGTTGTAAATGGCCGGGGGGCAGTGGTAAACCAGAGTGTAAAGCCGGGAACTCTTGTAAATAAAGGCATGCCGGTAGTACTTGACCTTGAGAGCCCAAAAGCTAAAGCTAAAACCCAAACATGAAGAAACTTAGCCTGATAGTACCTCAACATTTGGTCCTCGAAAGCAGGGGTGATATGGATATCATGATCGGCTCACTGCAGTTTGACTCAAGGCAGGTCAGGCCGGGCGATGTGTTTTTTGCTGTCAGGGGGAGTGTTTCCGACGGCCATGATTTCATCGGCATGGCTAAAGAAAAAGGCGCTTCAGCCATTGTTTGTGAATCCTGCCCTGTGGAAATGTCTGGCTTTATTACATGGATCAAGACTGCCGACAGCGCTTTGATGCTTGGCGAGATGGCTTCGGCCTTTTATGATAACCCTTCGTGCAAACTTCAACTGGTCGGGATAACAGGCACCAACGGGAAGACAACCACCGTTACGCTTCTTCACAGTTTGTTTACGTGCCTGGGGTATAAGGCAGGCCTGCTCAGTACGATCAAAAACATGGTGGGGGAGCGCGGGGTCCCAGCCACCCATACCACTGCCGATCCCGTCCAGATCAACCGCCTGCTGAATGAAATGTGTGAAGAAGGCTGCGAATATTGTTTTATGGAAGTAAGTTCACATGCGGTCGACCAGAAGCGTATTGCCGGCCTGAGGTTCAGGGGGGCGATCTTCTCAAACCTCACGCATGACCACCTCGATTATCATAAGACATTTGATGCTTATCTTAAAGCAAAGAAAGGCTTTTTTGACGGCTTGCCCGAATCAGCCTTTGCCCTGGTCAACAAGGACGACAAGAACGGCCCTGTCATGCTCCAGAATACCGGGGCTGCAAAATTCACCTACAGCCTCCTGTCCATGGCCGATTTCCGCTGCAGGATCGTCGAAAACGAATTTACCGGTCTGCATCTCAGCATTGACGGGCAGGACGTATGGTTCAGGCTCATCGGATCTTTCAATGCATACAATATCCTGTCGGTATACGCCACCGCGGTTTTACTCGGCCAGGAACCTTTCAGGGTACTCACCCTGCTGAGCAGCATGGGCCCTGTCGAAGGCCGGTTCAATTACATCAGCGGCCCGGGGAACATCACTGCAATCGTTGATTATGCCCATACCCCGGATGCCTTGAAGAATGTTCTGGAGACCATTAACGACATCCGCCGTCATAATGAAAAACTCATTACGGTTGTAGGTGCGGGAGGTAACAGGGATGCCACGAAAAGACCGGTCATGGCAAGAATTTCAGCCAGTCTCAGCGACCAGCTTATCCTGACCTCCGACAATCCCAGGTTCGAGGAACCTGAAGCCATCCTGGAGGAGATGATGAAAGGTATTGAAATTACCGATGCCCGCAAGGTACTCGTGATTGCCGACCGCAGGCAGGCTATTAAGACAGCCGTAACCCTGGCCGGGGAGAACGACATCATCCTGGTTGCAGGCAAAGGGCATGAGACCTACCAGGAGATCAAGGGGGTGAAATACCCCTTTGACGACAGGGAAATAGTGAAGGAATTATTTTCTATTAAACAATAGCCTATGTTGTACTATTTATTTACATGGCTGCATAAAGCGTTCAACGTCCCCGGGGCAGGATTGTTCCAGTACATTTCGTTCAGGGCTGCCTTTGCGCTGATCACTTCGCTGTTCATTTCGATGATCATCGGGAAAAGGCTGATCGGCTTCCTCAGGAAAAAACAGGTTGGGGAAACGATTCGTGACCTTGGCCTCACAGGACAGGTTTCCAAACAGGGGACCCCTACCATGGGCGGGCTTATCATCCTTGCTGCGATCCTGGTGCCCACCCTGCTCTTCGCCAAGCTTCATAACATCTATATCATCCTGATCCTGGTTGCAACAGTATGGCTTGGTTTGATCGGGTTCCTCGATGATTATATAAAGGTGTTCAAAAAGGACAAGAAGGGATTGCCGGGCAAATTGAAGATCCTTGGCCAGGTCGGGCTGGGCCTGATTGTTGGATTTACCATGTATTTCAGCGACAAAGTCGTGATCAGGGAGAAGACCAGGAACCAGGCTTATGTTTCTTCACAGGACATTTTTAAAGTTGAAAATGCTTCGGAAAGGATCAGCCCTTTTTCCAAGACCGAGATCAAATCGACAAAAACCACCATCCCTTTCATCAAGCATAACGAATTCGATTACAGCTGGCTCATTTCATGGATCAGCCCGGGGGCAAAGTCGTGGACATGGATTGTTTTTATTCCTATTGTCATTTTTATCATCATCGCGGTTTCCAACGGGGCCAATCTCACCGACGGGCTCGACGGACTTGCCAGCGGCACTTCGGCCATTATCGGGATAACACTGGGAGTATTGGCCTATGTGTCGGGTAACACAAATTTCGCCGATTACCTCAACATCATGTATATCCCGAATACAGGCGAGCTGGCGATCTACATTGCCGCATTCGTAGGGGCCTGTATCGGGTTCCTCTGGTATAATTCATACCCGGCCCAGGTTTTCATGGGCGATACCGGCAGCCTTGCCCTCGGGGGGATCATTGCTGTTTTCGCGATCATCATCCGCAAGGAAATCATGATCCCGATTTTCTGCGGGATTTTCCTGGTCGAGAACCTTTCGGTGGTAATGCAGGTGAGTTATTTCAAGTATACAAAAAGAAAATTCGGGGAAGGCCGTAGGATATTTAAAATGTCACCCCTACACCATCATTACCAGAAGCTGGGATATCATGAATCGAAGATCGTAATGAGATTTATGATCGTGGGGATCATGCTGGCGGTGTTAACAATAGTTACACTTAAAATAAGATAGCGGGAATTGACCAGTCACTGTTCACCAGTCAACAGTCAATTATAAAAAAGAAATAACATGTCACTAAAATAAAAAGCTATGACTTTAGAATCCCTGGCATTACAAGGAAATACGAATGTATACGACAACCTGGCGGCTACCGTTTCAGGTCGGATCCGTGAGGCCCGGAAGGCCTGTTTCAGGGAATGGTTTGCCGATTTCGGCAATACCGAACACAGGATGGAATTCGTAGCCAATATTCATGGCATCGAATTCATAAACGATTCCATGTCGGTAAGCTTGAACGGCGCCTGGTTTGCACTTGAAACCATGTCGAAACCTGTCATCTGGATAGCAGGGGGAGGGAGCTCGAATGAAGAGCTTGAATTCCTGAAAAAGCTCATAGAAAAGAAAGTCAAGGCTATTATCTGCCTCGGGCCGGGCAATGAATCCATCCATGAGTCTTTCGCTGATTCTGAAATTCCGATAGCCGACACCTATACCATGGCCGAGGCAGTTGAAGCCGCTTATTACCTCGGGCGGAAAGGCGATGTGGCTTTATTTTCGCCGGGATGCAAGGAGGATGCGATCTTCGACAGCCATGAAGCCAGGGGTATTGCTTTCAGAAATGCCGTTAAGAACCTTTAAGAGATCTGTATGGCCAACACGTTTAAGAACATCAAAGGCGATAAAGTGATATGGATTGTGGTTGTCATTTTATCGATATTCTCATTGCTGGCTGTTTACAGTTCAACCGGGACCCTTGCCTATAAAAAGCAGCACGGGAATACCGAATATTATCTTATGAAACACCTGCTCATCCTGGGTTTTGGATTCGGGCTGATGTATTTCACCCATCTGATAAAATATACTTATTTTTCAAGGATCTCGCAGATCGGGCTGATCCTGACCTTTCCTTTGCTTGCCTTCACTCTGGTTTCGGGCACCAATCTTAATGAAGCGAATCGCTGGCTTACGGTCCCTATCGTCAACCTGACCTTCCAGAGTTCCGATATGGCAAAACTCTTCCTGATCATGTATCTGGCCAGGGTACTGAGTAAAAAGCAGGAGCTTGTTGAAGATCTGCGGAAAGGATTCCTTCCTGTGATCCTTCCGGTAATCGCGGTCACCATACTTATTTTGCCTGCGAATTTTTCCACGGCAGCCATTTTATTTGTCACTTGCCTGGTGCTGATGTTCATTGGCCGTATCAGCCTGAAATACATTTTCTCGCTTATAGGGCTGGGGATTGTTTCGGTAGTCATGATTTTTGTGATCGCTATAGTTTTTCCCCACTTATTCCCCCGGGGTGAAACCTGGGTTAAACGTGTTGATCATTTCATCCACGACGAAAAGGCCAGTGCCGATGCCACCTACCAGGTTGACCAGGCCAAGATCGCTATCGGGTCAGGAGGGGTGTTCGGAAAATCCCCGGGAAAGAGCACCCAGAGGAATTTCCTGCCCCACCCCTATTCTGATTTCATTTTCGCAATCATTATTGAAGAATACGGGCTGATAGGGGGGAGCTTTGTGATGCTGCTTTACCTGATATTGTTTTTCAGAGTGATCAGGATAGCGGGGAAATGCCAGGGGAATTTCGGCGCCTTGCTTTCGCTGGGGATAGGATTCAGCATGGTGTTCCAGGCAATGATCAATATGGCTGTGGCGGTGAACCTGTTCCCTGTGACAGGGCAGACTTTGCCCCTGATCAGCATGGGAGGCACATCAATCTGGTTTACCAGCATTGCCATAGGGATTATTTTAAGCGTAAGCAGGATGACTGAGATCGACACAAGGAACGGAACCGAGGTGGAGATACTTACCGATCATGGCGCTAAAGAAATAGGAGACCTGGTTCCGGCTTAAATTATTCAGATGACGAAAATTATTATCAGCGGAGGAGGTACAGGGGGGCATGTGTTCCCTGCTATTGCTATTGCCAATGCCATCAGGGCAAAGCTTGCCGATGCTGATATCCTGTTTATCGGGGCAAGGGGGAAGTTAGAAATGGAGAAAGTCCCGGCAGCCGGTTACAGGATCGAGGGGTTGACTATTGCGGGCTTTCAGAGAAACTTAAGCTGGAAGAACCTGGTTTTCCCGTTCAAACTTCTCGGCAGCATGATCAGGGCGAGGAAACTCGTTTCAGGTTTTGGGCCTGATGTTGTGGTTGGGGTCGGGGGATATGCCAGCGGGCCGGTTCTCAGGACGGCGGTTGCCATGAAGATCCCCGCCCTGATACAGGAGCAGAACTCGTTTCCCGGCATCACCAACCGCATGCTGGCGGGGAAAGTCCAGAAGATCTGCGTTGCCTATATAGGGATGGAGAAATATTTTCCGAAGAAGAAACTGGTACTTACCGGAAACCCGATCAGGCAGGACCTGACAGGGTTGATCGGGAAAAGGCATGAGGCTGTGGATTATTTCGGACTGGCTGAAAACAAGACTACAATTTTAGTGATTGGCGGAAGCCTGGGGGCAGGCACAATAAATCAAAGTGTCATGCAATGCTTGATCAGCGGCAATCCCGGCGGGTCCGTGCAGTGGCTCTGGCAATGCGGAAAGTATTATTACGAAAAACTCAGGGAAGAACTTTCCCATGCAGGGATAAGCAACGAACGGGGGGATGTGAAACTCCAGGCCTTTATTGACCGCATGGACCTGGCCTACTCTGCTGCGGATGTGGTAATCTCCAGGGCAGGGGCCATTGCAATCTCAGAATTATGTGCAAGCGGGAAACCGGTCATACTGATCCCTTCTCCCAATGTGGCCGAGGACCACCAGACAAAAAATGCGATGGCTCTTGTTGAGAACAAAGCGGCTATGATGGTCAGCGACTGGGATGCAAAAGAGAAACTCGGGGGTACACTGACATCGCTGATCAACGACGCGCCCCTGCAGGAGGAACTGATGCGGAACATAAGGGCCATGGCGGCTCCGGATGCAGCAGACAGAATCGCCTCAGAGGTACTGGGATTAATTAAAAAAGTAAAGGAATAAACAACAAATGAAACCGCAGGATCTTTCATCGGTATATTTTCTTGGGATAGGCGGGATCGGGATGAGCGCCCTGGCCCGGTATTTCCTGCACCTGGGCGCAGCGGTCAGCGGTTATGATAAAACGCCTACGGCATTGACCACCCAGCTTGAGATGGAAGGAATGAAAATCCATTTCGGTGATGATCCGGCACTCATCCCGGCGAACACCGAACTTGTGATATACACACCGGCCATCCCGAAGGACAATAAAGAATTAAACTTCATCCTCAGGAAAAAGATTCTCATGATGAAGCGTTCGGAGGTGCTCGGGTTGATCTCTTCCGGCTACTTTACAATTGCTGTAGCAGGCACACACGGCAAGACCACAACCTCCACGCTGATAGCACATATACTAAAAAGTGCGGGCATCCCCCATATTGCATTCCTGGGAGGCATTTCAAAGAATTACGGAACCAATTTCCTTATTGAAACTTCAGGCCAGGCTGCTCCCGTTTGTGTTGTCGAGGCTGACGAATTTGACCGTTCATTTCTTCATCTGTCGCCCGATATTGCCATTGTCACATCAGCCGATCCCGACCATCTCGACATTTATCATACACATAAGGAGATGCTTGCTTCATTCGAAGAGTTCACAGGGAAGATAAGGGAAGGAGGCTCCCTCATCATGAAAGCCGGCGTAGGGCTGAAACCCCGGGGGCAATCGGCATATAATGTGTTTTCGTATTCCCTGGATATAAAGAAGGCTTCGGCGCCTACAGGGTCTATGGGGTTTAAAGCAGGGGGTTTTGGTATACGTAATGGGGTATACCATTATGATTTTTGCAGTGCAAACGATGTATGGAAAGACCTTGTGCTTGGGTTACCGGGATTGTTCAACCTTGAAAATGCCCTTGCCGCCAATTCCGCTGCATTCCTGATGGGCCTGAGCCAGTCGAAAGTATCCAGGGCGATGAAGTCATATAAGGGGGTGGTGAGGAGGTTTGACTTCCAGGTGAAAAAGAAGGGCTTCGTGTATATCGACGACTATGCCCATCATCCTGAAGAACTGAGAGCCTGCATTGAAGCGGTAAAAGAAATGTACCCGGGCCAAAGGATCACCGGTGTTTTCCAGCCCCATTTGTATTCAAGGACACGCGACCTGGCTGAAGAATTTGCAATGAGCCTCGACCTGCTCGAGGAAATCGTGCTGCTTGACATTTACCCGGCGAGGGAGAAACCGATAAAAGGTGTGAGCAGTGAACTGATACTGAAAAAACTGAAAACAGGGAATAAAATACTGATTGAAAAAGACAAACTGCTGAATTACCTGAAAAAACTCAGGCCGGCTGTCCTGCTGACTCTCGGGGCAGGCGATATAGACCAGCTTGTACCATCGGTCAGAAAAGCATTCGCAAAATGAAGAAGGTCTGGAAAATAGCTTATGTTTCTCTCTGGGTATTACTCGTGGCGGGGGCCTGTGTAATGGTTGGATTTACAAATTTTGAGCAGTATTACAGGCCCTGCAACAGAATCTATGTCACCATGGATTACGGCCAGGCCGACAAGCTCATCACGAAGGCAGATATCGACTCTATTATCCGCAGGAGCACGGGAAAGATCAGCGGCAAGCCAATGGGATGGGTTAACATACGCCAGATTGAGAAATCCATTACAGCCCAGGCTTACGTTGAAAAAGCGCATGTTTACGAAAGCCTCGAAGGGAACATTTTTGTCGAAGTCAAACAAAGGGAGCCCATACTGCGAATCATTAACAGCAAATTTGAATCGTTCTATGTCGACGGATCAGGGCGGCTGCTTCCCCCCAATCCTTTCTTTCCTGCCAGGGTTTTGATTGCAAGCGGGAATATTTCCCATTCGTACATGGCCAACAGGAATTTCAGGATAGAGACCCCAATGATGGGCGATACAGTCGGGCCGGCCGATACCCTGATGTTTGACCTTTACAAACTGGCCTTGTATATCAACCGTGACAAATTCCTGAAAGCCGAGATAGACCAGGTCTTTGTCACACCCTCAAAAGAATTCGAGCTTGTGCCCAAGGTGGGTCAGCATGTGATCATGCTCGGGCAGGCCGATAACCTTGACGAGAAATTCAGGAAGCTCATGGTTTTTTATAAGCACGGCCTTAATATCATGGGATGGAATAAATACAATTACATCAATATAAAATATAGAAATCAAGTAGTTTGTTCAAAACTTCATTAGAATATGAAAAACTCAGGCATCATTGTCGGTCTCGACATTGGGACAACAAAAATCGCCGTCATTGTAGGGCGTAAAAACGAACATGGGAAAATTGAAATTCTTGGCTATGGGAAAGTCCCCAGCATTGGCGTGAAACGAGGGGTCGTAGCCAACATTGAAAACACAGTGCAGTCGATCCGTGAAGCTGTGGCTGAAGCTTCGTCCAAATCGGGTGTCGACATCAAGTATGTGAATGTTGGCATTGCCGGCCAGCATATTAAAAGCCTCCAGCACAGGGGAAGCATGATACGCGAAAATTTCGATACCGAGATCAGCCAGGAGGATATCGACAAGCTTTGCAACAGCATGTATAACCTCAACATGAACCCCGGTGAAGAAATCCTCGATGTTATTGCCCAGGAATTCAGTATTGACGGGGATCACGGGATTCCAAAACCAAAAGGCATGAACGGAAGGCTGCTTGAAGCAAATTTTCATATAATTATCGGACAGACTGCTGCAGCAAAGAACATATATAAATGTGTCAGGAAGGCCGGGCTGGAGGTAGTTGAGCTGATACTGGAGCCGATTGCATCGGCCGAAGCGGTATTGAGCGAGGATGAAAAGGAAGCAGGGATAGTGCTGGTCGACATTGGTGGAGGCACATCCGACATAGCGATCTTTCATGAAGGGATCATCCGCCATACAGCCGTTATTCCTCTGGGGGGCGAGATCATTTCCGAAGATGTCAAAGAAGGCTGTTCCATAATAAAGAAACATGCCGAGGAACTAAAGATAAAATTCGGATCGGCCCTGGCCCGTGAGAACAAGGAAGAGGAGATTGTGGCCATCCCCGGTCTCCGCGGCAGGCCCCCCAAGGAAATCAGCCTGAAAAACCTTGCCAGCATTATTCAGGCGAGAATGGAAGAGGTCATAGAGCACATCTACTATGAGATCAAGAATTCAGGTTACGAGAAGAAACTTCTTGGCGGGATCGTCCTCACCGGTGGTGGGGCACAGCTTAAACATATAGCCCAGCTGACCGAATTTATCACAGGCTTTGATACCCGCATAGGCTATCCCAATGAACATCTCAGCAATGAAATCCCGCCCGAAATGGCAAGCCCCATGTATGCCACAGGGGTTGGCCTGGTCGAGATCGGGATTGAACGTTATGAAAAAGAGCAGGAAAAGCTGAAAGACGTTGAGGAAGAGCCGGAAGAACCAAAGGAGGAACCGGGGAAACAAAAGAAAGTAAAAGTAAAGAAAGTGAAGGATCCGGCTAAGATCAGGAGGTCCTTCCCCGAGCTTTTCCTTGACAAGATAAAAGGCTTATTTGAGGAGGATATTGAATAAGCCCCGCTATTAACAATCAATCTGTTAATAAAAAAAGAAAAAGAAAAAAAAACGGCCAGTTCTATTATTTAATTTTAAACGGATCTAATTACCAGACAAATGAGCGACCTAATAAAGTTTGACCTGCCTAAGAACCAGTCATCTATAATAAAAGTCATAGGTGTTGGCGGTGGGGGCAGCAATGCTGTGACCCATATGTTCAACCAGGGAATCGTCGGAGTAGACTTCATAATCTGCAATACCGATGCCCAGGCTATGGAGTCCAGCCCTGTCCCGACAAAAATCCAGCTGGGAGCAAATCTCACCAGCGGTCTTGGCGCAGGCGCGGTTCCTTCGGTGGGCCGTAACGCGGCCCTTGAAAATGCCGCTGAAATTAGGGCCATTCTGGATAAGGGGACAAAAATGCTTTTCATCACTGCAGGTTTGGGAGGTGGCACAGGCACCGGTGCTGCGCCTGTAATAGCACAGATCTCGAAGGAACTCGATATCCTTACTGTTGGAATTGTGACTATCCCGTTTGCTTTTGAGGGTAGGAAGCGTAAACAGTACGCCGAAGAAGGCCTTCAGCAGTTGAAGAAACAGGTTGACTCCTTATTGATCATCAGTAACGACAAACTCAGGGAGCTATGTGGCGACCTCAGGCTGACTGCCGCATTTAAAAAAGCCGATAACGTGCTTACAATGGCAGCCAAAGGCATAGCCGAGATCATTACGGTAACCGGGCATATCAATGTGGACTTTGAAGATGTTAAAACCGTGATGAGAGACAGCGGTGTGGCTATCCTCGGAACAGGAATTGCCGGGGGTGAAAACCGGGCCCTGCGTGCCGTGGAAGAAGCATTAAGCTCTCCCCTGCTCGACAATAACGATATTGAAGGAGCAAGTAATCTTTTGCTTTACATCTCAAGCGGTACCGATGAGATCACAATGGATGAAGTGACCGAGATCACCGATTACATTCAGGGCAAGACCAAGTCATCGGCTGAAGTCATCTGGGGAACCGGTATCGATGTGAACCTGGCTGAAAACATCAGTGTAACCATAATAGCCACAGGCTTTGATCCGGAACACAGGCAAAAAGACCCTTCCAAGCCGCAGGATGTTATACTCCACGATCTGTACAACCATAAAATTGAGCCTAAGGTTGAAAAACGTTTCATCGACCACAGGCAACCTGCACCTGCGCCGAAAACAGAAGAAAGAACCGAAGAGATCACCATGGTAAGCCCTATGCAGGAAACAAGGGTTCCTGAACCCGAGCCTGCCATGGAATCATCCGTTGAACTAAGCGCCGACGCCAATCCCAGGTCGGTTGAATTCACACTTGAAAATCCGCAGGTCTTCGTCCAGCCGGAGACTATTGTAAGTGAAACCATCAGCATCAGGGAACCGGAGCTTGTCAATGAAGTTGTTCCCCATAAGGCGGAAGAATCATCACCTTTTATCAAGGTTAAGCCCCTGGAACATCCGGGTCATGGTAACTCCCAGGATGACCATGACCGAAGGGCCAATGAAAGGGTAAACAAGCTTCGGGCGCTTAGCGAGAAGCTGAAGAACATTACCCCTATCGATCCGACAAATATCTATGAACTTGAATCTGTCCCGGCTTATAAGCGCAGGAACGTCGACCTCCTCGATGTCGCTCCTTCATCGGAACCCAGCGCACCAACTTATTCACTGGGGGAATCGGCCGATAAAAGCATAGAGATCCGTTCTGAAAACTCTTTTCTGCATAAAAATGTAGATTAAAAAGTGCTCATCGTAAAATCAAAACTCTCGTCTTACTCGCAGAACTTCTTCAGGAAACCCGGGACTGCAAAACTTCCCGGGTTTTTCATTGTACCACCTCATACCTGTTGAGCCAGGCATCGGCTATATGGAAGGGATGGCCTTTTTTTCTCAGGGTCCTGCCAAACTGGATAATACTATCGGGAAATGAATCCAGCCAGCCGTCTTTTATAAGGTAAATTTTAGGCTGGTTAAGCACTTCCCTCGCAAGTGAAGGATTCCGAACATAATCCTTGTCGTGGGGAGTAGCTTTGATATGCATGGGATCGGGGCTTGCACTCATGTAGGAGTTCCAGTATTCGGCAATGAGCCCTATATCTCCCATATACTTTAGTGCCGAGATCACCCTGATGCGGGAAGGCCTGAATTCAGGGTAGTAAAACCTCAAACTTCCGCTAAGGGATCCGATGACAACAACGATGAGAACCGCAAGCCGGAACTTATTTCTCATATGGCCTTCGGGAAGGTGCTCAAGCCATAAAACCAGGCTGATCATGGCTGAAATAAAACAGGTTGTAAAGTACCTTCTGCCGGCTCCGTTGGCGGCGACCCAGCCTGATGATACGACGGCCATAAGGGTGAGAAGGGCTTCTAAAAGGAAAAAATAAAACCAGGGGTTCGAGGTGATACCGGGCCGGTTTTTCCCCTTTCGCGTACTGTTCATTACAAGGAATACAAAGGTAATCAGCAGCCCCCAGGCATAAACACTTTCAATCCTGTTTTCAGGTAGAAACAGGAATGCCCATGTCACAGAATCAAGGACGATATGGAGGTTTGAGATTATTCCGGAAGCCGGGGCCAGAAAGCCGGTGTCATAGGCATGAACCGGGGTCGACACCCCCTTTGCATAATGAAGTAAAAAGTAACCTGCGACCGCCCAGATCAAAACGGTTAATGCAGGGACCTGCAACCCCCGCCAGGAAAGCATCTTCAATGGATCCTTCCCTGCAGAACAGAAATAAAGCCCCCCCATGAGGAGTAATGCGAAAAGACTTATCAGGGCCATATCGGAAACCCAGACGGCAACGATGAACATACAACAGCCCGCTGAAAGCCATGCCAGGCATTTCCACCTGGCTTTGGAGCTGAAAGAGCGATCGATGAAATTCAGTGCAAGTATCACGCAGCTGGCCTGTATTCCGTATAGTATGAGAAGGAATTCAAGAAAATGCCAGGGCGGGAAAAACCAGGCCAGGGCCAGTACCATCCTGCCATATCCTGATTTCACGAAACGGGTCAGGGCCCAGAACCCGGTAGAAAGGATCAGGTAATGAACAATGGAAACAATCAGCACGGGTTGCAGGCCGGTGATCTGGTAAAACCAATGGGCAATCAACGGAATAAGGTTGCCTGAGCGGTCCTGTCCCCAGAAATAAACATCATGCGGAAGTGAAAAAACTGGTGTCATCAGGATGTTCACAGCCATGTCGGAATTGAGAAGGGGATAGAAATTCTCGGAAAACGTAAAAAACGAAAGCAGGATGATCAGGATGATCCCGGCATTTATCCATATTCCAGCCTGGCTTTTCATGGCCTGGTTCTGCTAAGGCGTTTGTGAACGATACGTTCAACCAGGCTGAAAGGCAGCAGGGCTGCAATCCGAAGCTGAAGCATATTGTTGATACGATAAACCGCCCTGGGCCGGGTTATACAGGAAACACGGTAAATAAACTCCGCAGCCTGACCAGGGCTGATCACTTTCCCAATCTCCCCTGAAGCCTGGGCTGCAAAAGCATAGAAAGCCGCTTTCAGGGGATCACTTTCCGAGCCCGCTTCTTCACTGCCGGCCAGCCCTGAAACAGTTTTCAGAAGTTCCGTATCTATTGCGCCAGGCCTGATCACTACCACGTCGATCCCGTGAAACTTCAGTTCCTGCCTGAGCACTTTGGCATACCCTTCAACAAGTTTCTTTGACAATGGATAAGCCATAAAAGGCATAGTAAGGTTAAGGCTCTCACTGCCTATATGTATGATCCTGCCTCCGGGCTTACTTACCAATGGAAGAAAAACCTGGTTCACCCGGTATCCCCCGAAAACATTCACTTCAAAGATGCGCCTGAATTTATCAAGCGGGGTTTGTGATAACATGAAGTAGCTATCGATCCCGGCATTGTTGATAATAAGGTCGAGTTTGCAATCTTCAGCTTTCAAAACAACAAATGCGGAAGCAACCGACTCATCAGAAGAAACATCCATTTTCAATGGCTGTAACAGGCTTTTTCTGCCTGGCTGGCCTTTGAATAAGGGGGAACTCTGAAAGTCGCCGTACTCAGGGGTCTCCAGGTCGGTTGCAATAACCTTCCAGTCCCTTGAAAGGAACCTGAGCGCCAGCGCCTTCCCCAGGCCCCTGCCGGCCCCGGTGATCAGTACAGATCTGTAACTATCGGGCATTTCGCATATAGTTTTTTTCTTTTTGCTTCTGGATGACCGACGACAGTGCGCAAACCGGTTTCCACAAAGGCTTCCATTTCCCGAAAGCACGCGGCACATCGTTGAATGACCGTTCCCCCCTTAGCACTTTCCCGAAAGCCATCCACACTCTTTCGCTGTCGCGCACCCAATGATGAATTCTCAGAGGCATTGCATTGAACAGCGCACAAATATTCTTTGCCTCGAGCATTTCGGGCATTATTTCAGAATTGATCCTGGATGTATACAGCGCAAGATCGGAAATATTCCCATCCAGTCTTTCCTTTATGACCTCAGCAGCTATCGTACCGCTCTTCACGGCCCAGAAGATCCCTTCGCCGGTGAGCGCATCGGTAAGGCCTGCGGCATCACCTGCCACCAGTACCCTGCCTGAATGGCAAAGAGCTCTCCTGGTGCGCACAGGCAATGGATGCGAACGGTTTGAAAGTGTCTCAACAACCGGGAAGCCGCAGGAGCTGATAAAATCCTCATAATATTGGGGCATCCGCCGCGACATATGCGCCGGGCCGCCAATACCAATTGAGAAATGGTCTTTTTTCGGAAAAATCCAGGCATATCCGCCCGGGAATGTACCCCAGTCAAGGAAAACCGTTTCCTTATATTTCTCAAGCATCTCCGGGACTGACCTGACTTCCGCCTCCCAGGCCATCCCCCATTCGATATCATTGTTCAGGCCAACACTCCTGGCTACACGGCTCGACGCCCCGTCGGCCCCTATCAGAAACGATGAACGGTATTCTCCATTCACAGTCTTTACCATGACACCGCCTGCATCCTGGCTCAGCCCTGTGACTTTCTCGGAGGTCAGCACCTTAGCCCCGGCATTCACCGCCTGCTCCAGCAAAAAAGCATCAAACTCTTCCCTCATGGTGCAATACATCAGGGGAAGCTGGTTCGTCCTGGTATACACATCATTAAACCCTGATGAAAACCTGAAAGAATGAATGGTGGTATGGACCAGGGGACCGAGGTCAAAAGGTATTATCGACAGTATCTTATGAGTCAGGCCTGCCCCGCATACCTTATAACGGGGGAACGCCGATTTCTCAAGTATTAAGGTACTTATCCCTGATTTCTGTAAGTGATACGCAGCTATTGTACCGGCAGGACCGGCGCCCGAAATAATGACATCGGCATCGCGATCCATTGTCACAAAAGGGATATGACTTCCTTAAGGAGTTTGTCCTTGTTAATTGGAACCACGCCTACCTCTTCACAAACAAGGCCTCCGGCAAGGTTGGAGATGTATGCTATTTCGTATGGCGGACGTTGCGCTGCCAGGCAGAGAGAAGCCACACAGATCACCGTATCCCCCGCCCCGCTCACATCCGAAATCGACCTGACATGCGCAGGAATGAAAAAATTCTTCTGGTCCAGCTTGTCTTTCATGCTCAGTATCATGCCGTGCTCCGAAAGGGTGGTCATCACATATTCGCATTTGATCTTCTCCCTCAGCGACTGTGCCGCCTCAATAACGGCATCGCGGTCGCCGGCGTCAAGTTCAATCTTAAGGCCATCTTTAAGCTCCTTTAGATTCGGCTTGAACAGGGTGACATTCGCAAATGACTCAAAATTCTTTCTCTTGGGATCAACAGCTGTAGGTATATTCCGCTTCCTGGCTTTCTTAATAACCTCCTGGATCAGCTTGGGAGTCAGAACACCCTTGTTGTAGTCCTGGAAGATAATACAATGTATGGTTTCGGTTTCAAGAATACGGTCGATGACCCTCGACAGGGTCAGATAATCGGCATGCACCAGGTCGTCATCCTCTTCCTCGTCAACCCTGAGCATCTGGTAATTGTTCCCAAAAATCCTGAATTTAGTCGTCGTGATCCTTCTCTGGCTCCTGACAATCCCCGAAGCATCCATCTTCTCCTTCTTCATCAGTTCGAGGAAAATATCACCTTTATCGTCGGTACCGATCACTGAACACAAAATCGGCTTTGCTCCCATCGCCCTGATATTCATGGCAACATTGGCTGCACCACCCATCCTGTGCTCGCGCTTCCTTAATGCAACTATCGGAATCGGCGCTTCAGGAGAGATCCTTTCAACCTTTCCCCAAAGGTATGAATCCACCATCACATCACCTATAACCATGACATTCAGGCGATTGAACGAATCGAAAAGTTTTTTATAACTGACTTCTTTTGCCATGCTCGAGTGTTAATTCAATGGTTATGCAAACTGGTAGTCGGCAATGGTTTTTATATTTTTATTTTTCTCGTCGGATGAGATCTTCCCGTCGTGAAGCCTGATGATCCTGTGCGTATGCAAAGCGATATCCTCTTCATGGGTAACAATGATCACGGTATTTCCTTTATTATGGATCTGTTCCAGCAACCCCAGGATCTCAATGGAAGTTTTCGAGTCAAGGTTCCCGGTTGGTTCGTCGGCAAGTATGATAGCAGGGTCGTTAACCAGGGCCCTTGCAATTGCAACACGCTGACGCTGCCCCCCCGAAAGTTCGTTTGGCTTGTGGGTCATACGGTCGGTGAGCTTCACTTCTTCTATGACATTCGAGGCCCGTTCCATTCGCTTTGCTTTACCGTATCCTGCATAGATCAGCGGCAGCATGACATTTTCGAGGGCGGTGGACCGGGGCAGCAGGTTAAACGTCTGGAACACGAAACCTATCTCGCGGTTCCTGATCTCAGCAAGGCTGTTATCGTCCATCTTGCTCACATCATGGCCGTTCAGCATATAATCACCGCTGGTCGGCGTATCGAGGCAGCCAAGAATATTCATTAATGTTGATTTCCCGGAACCGGAAGGCCCCATGATTGCAACGAATTCATTTTTACGGATGACTAATGAGATGGAGCGCAGGGCTTCAACCAATACAGTTCCTACTTTGTAATTTTTTACAATGTTGTCAAGTCGAATGATCTCTTTTTCCATGGATCAAAGATAAAGGGTTAAAATCGTAGTACAAAATCTTCTTTACTAAGTTCTTCGCGAAAATATAAAACTCCAAGGTGGAACAGGTCGATACTCACCTTCACAAAGGGCTGGGCGATAATGCATTTCCAGGCCTCTTCCATTTCCACCGACCAGTGGATGTCATCGAATACTGCAACAGATGTGGCATTCAGGTATGGCTTGCACTGCTCCCAGTATTTCAGTGTAGGTTCCCTGCGGTGGTTGCCATCAAAAAACACCAGGCCGGGCTTCGGCATCAGCCCGAGGGCTTCACCGAGTTTTTCATCAAACACCCCGGTAATTACCGTAACATTCTTTATCCCTGCCTTTTTAAAAGCCTGGCGGGCCAGGGCGGCAGTTTGAGGGCAGCCTTCCATTGTAATGATCCTTGCAGAAGGTGCAGCCTCTGCCATATACAGGGCGCTGAGGCCCAGTGAAGTCCCGAATTCAAGAATTGCCTGGGGTTGTTGTTCTTTCACCAGTTTGTAAAGGACCCGGCCTTTGGCCGCTGATATGAGAGACCGGCGGGCAAGGTCACTGATTTTTATGGCCCCTGCTCCAGGCCCCTGCTCATTTGAACCGGCCCCGAAATCAACCCGGTTTATGGTGCTGTTATCATTTAACAATGTATTTCTGAAACTTTCCGCTTTGGCGTATGCAGGATATTTTGTTTTATCCTTCAGTATACCGGCCCAGAATCTGTAGATAAAGGGCGAATGCAGGCTGTATTTTGACTGCACCAAACAACGGTATCTGATGTATGCTGAAAATGAATCCTTTAAGCTGCGCATAAAAAACAAAACACGGGGCTGTGGCAGGCCCATTAGAATAACCACATCTTTTGACGATTATTGTGCCCTGAAGTTACACTTCCGGGCCCTTCATTTTGCCCTTACAGGAGAATTGCAATGCTCTTTTCTTAATTTTGCAGAAATTAAACCCGAAAGTGCAGAAACAATTAGAAAATATAGGCAATTATTTTTCACTCGTAAAAATCCACCACACCCTGTTTTCACTGCCGTTTGCAATGATCGGGCTATTCCTTGGCTTTAAAGAAACAGGCTCATTGATCAGTTTGCGCGACCTTCTCCTGGTCATTTTATGCGTTCTCTTCGCAAGGAATGCCGCCATGGCATTCAACCGTTATGCCGATATGAGATTTGACAGTAAAAACCCCCGCACCTCTGCCCGTGAGTTACCAAGTAAGATCATCAGCCGGCCGGCCGCCCTTGCATTCATCATTATCAATGCGCTGCTTTTCATGGGGGCGGCATGGTTCCTGAACCTTCTCTGTTTCATGCTTTCCCCCCTGGCTTTGCTGGTGGTGCTTGGGTACAGTTTCACAAAACGGTTTACCTCCCTTTCACATGTTTTCCTCGGGCTCGGACTGGCCCTTGCACCTATCGGGGCCTATATTGCCGTTACAGCCCGTTTTGACATTCTGCCCCTGCTGTTCTCCTTTTCGGTGATCTTCTGGGTGGCCGGCTTCGATATCATCTATGCCATGCAGGACGTAGCTTTTGACAGGAGCGAGAAATTAAGGTCCCTCCCGGTTTTCCTGGGAAGCAAAAATGCCCTTCTCCTTTCAATCGTATTTCATGCAATCTCTGTTGGATTTCTTGTTTCGGCCGGACTGACCGGCCCTTTTGGCAATATATACTGGGCCGGGATGGCCGTTTATACCGCCCTGATAATCTACCAGCACATACTGGTGAAACCAAACGACCTTTCAAAAGTCAACCTCGCCTTTTTCACACTGAACGGAATTGCCTCGGTAATATACGCCTGTTTTGTGATTGCCGATCTTTACCTCTGATCACCTTCCCCAGTTCTCCCTGTCGAGCGAGCGATAAGTAATGGCCTCGGCCAGGTGTTCTGCAGAGATTTCTTCCGAACTGTTCAGATCGGCAATGCTTCGTGCGACCTTAAGAATCCGTTCATACGCCCTGGCCGATAATCCAAGTTTATCCATGGCATTTTTCAGGAGCATGCCTGAGGCTTCGTCAACCCGGCAGAACTGCCGCAATTGCCGGGGGGTCATCTGTGCATTGCAGTAAACCCCTTTCAGGCCTTTAAACCTTTTTTCCTGGTTTTGTTTTGCCCTCACCACCCTGCCCCTCATTTCAGTGCTGCTTTCGGCCGACGGCTGATCCCTGAGATCGCGGTATGGAACGGGGATCACTTCAACCTGTATGTCTATCCTGTCGAAAAGCGGGCCGGAGATCTTATGAAGATATTTCTGTATTATTCCCGGGTTGCACTGGCAGGGTGTTTGAGGGTGGTTGTAATAACCACAGGGGCAGGGGTTCATGGCTGCTATAAGCATGAAACTCGCCGGGTAGGTGACAGAGACCTTTGCCCTGCATACCGTAACAACCCGGTCTTCCATGGGCTGTCTCAGAACTTCCAGTACCTGCCTGTTGAACTCAGGCAGTTCATCGAGAAACAATACACCGTTATGTGCAAGTGAAATTTCCCCGGGACGGGGGATGCTTCCCCCTCCGACAAGGGCAACGGGTGAAATTGTATGATGGGGCGACCTGAAAGGCCTTGCAGTGACCAAAGGGCCTGAGCCGTTCAGCCTCCCTGCCACTGAATGAATCTTGGTCGTTTCAAGGGCCTCCTGCAGAATGAGGGGAGGCAGGATAGACGGCAGCCGTTTGGCCATCATCGTTTTTCCGGCCCCCGGCGGGCCGATCAAAAGAACATTATGCCCCCCTGCTGCCGCTATCTCCAATGCCCTTTTGATGTTTTCCTGTCCCCTTACATCTGCAAAATCCAGGGCGGGGTTACCCCTGGCATTCCCAAACTCAGCCTCTATGTCAACCCTGGTACGCTCAAGTACTCTATCCCCGTTAAAAAAGCCTATCACCTCTTTGATATTCCCGGCCCCGTATATGTCAATCCCGTCAACCACCGCCGCTTCCCTCGCATTCTCAGCTGGAAGTACCAGGCCTTTAAACCCCTGTTTCCTGGCTTCCAGCGAGATCGGCAAGGCGCCTTTGACAGGCAGCAGGCTTCCATCCAGGGAAAGCTCTCCCATGATCATATACTTCTCAAGCTTATCTGTTTTGATCATCTCAGAGGCCGCGAGTATGCCCATGGCAATGGGAAGGTCATAGGAAGAGCCCTCCTTGCGGACATCGGCCGGGGCAAGGTTGATCACGATCTTCTTTCCGGGAACTCTAAAACCGTTGTTCTTCAGAGCCGATTCAATGCGCTGGTGGCTTTCACGCACGGCATTGTCGGGCAGCCCGACCATGAAAAACTGTATCCCCTGGTCGATATTCACTTCCACCGTGATCATAAGGGCCTGTATCCCTGTAATGGCACATCCGTATGTCTTGACCAGCATGGCAGGGGTTTTGGTACTCCTTAATCCGCCATCAGGAAAAAAGTGATATGAAAATTGAGATTATTTTTCGGGCTTATACCTGGAACCCGCGAGGATCTTCTGGGAGTCTTCTTCTTTCAGCAGCTTTTCAAGGCTTACATCCGGGTTCCGTTCCATATATTGTTTGACGATCTGCCAGCCTATCCAGTTGCCGAGCAAGGGAGGGGAAAACTTTGAGAATTCGGCAGTGAAAGGGCCATCGGAAGTGAAAACCCTAATAATTCGGCCATCATTGGAATACAACATATGGTTTTCTATGATGGCGGCCCAAACCTGGAATTCATTCTTTTTGATCCAGTCATATTGTTCCTGCGTATAACCGATCTTGATCCTGGCGGGGGTCGAAGGCAGTATGGCGTCCTGGAGGAACAGCCTTTTGCCCGATTCGACCATAATATCGAGAAGGCTGGTACCCCCAGTCTCAACAGGGAAATTTGAATTTGCCAGCAGTCTTACACAGTCGGGCACAACATTTTGTTCGTTCATTCTTTCAACACTGTAGTTTGGGACCCCGTCGGCCTTGTAAGGGGCATAATCCTTCCCAAGGTAGTTGTCGAGGCCTATCAGCAGTACCGAATCGGAATACTGAACAGGGTATTCGTAATCACCGCCCGAGATGTACGCATAAACCTTGGGGACGCTGAAAGAGGGGAAATAATATTTAAAGTGTTTGAAAGCCGCATCCAGGTCTTTTTCAATGTTGCTGACTTCGGGATATTTCATCCTTACCGCCTTAATAAAATCCTGATTGCGCGGGTTATCCATGTAATCCTTTAAGGTCGAAAGCTTCGATGGCTCATCAAGGCTGTCGCCCAGGAAGATCCTGTACACCGGCTGGAGTTTCTTAATATCGCGGGCGAAATCAGCCGTATTTGCATTGAATAGGTCCAGGTCATAACGCATGACCTTAACCGGCCGGATGCTGATTTTTGAAATATCCGCTTCATGGTCCCCCCTGCGTCCACATCCGCAGAAAATCAAAATAACTGACAGCAGTATGGTAAAATGCTTCATAAATAAACAAACGGGAATAACGGTTGATTATTTTTGGATAAAATTATTGAAAATGGGAAATGGGCCGTCTCTAAATCTTTAAATTTGTTTTTTCAGGTTTAAACCAAAGATCCTCATGAGAAAAAATATTTTATTGTTTGTTATAGCATGCCTTCTTCCCCTGTATCCAGTTTTTGCCCAGGAAAAAAAACCGGAGATCAAACTGGGATTGAAATTTGCGCCTGATATCTCTTTTATCACGCCATCCACACAGGATTACAGCAGCAACGGTGTAAAACTGGGAGGGGTGATGGGGCTTATCTGTGACTTTTATTTTGCCGAGCATTACGCATTTTCAACCGGTCTGAATTTCGCTTTTCTCGGAGGGAAACTGACTTATCCCGATGTGGTTCACGACACCCTGCAAGGGACCACCAGCAGCAATCTCAGTTTTACATATATCGAGATCCCTCTCATGGTCAAACTGTTCACAAAAAAGTTTGGGAGGTGTTCGTTCTTCGGCCAGGTCGGGTTTGGAACGGGGTTCAGGATTGCCGCGCATGAGAAAAACGACTTTACAGGGAACAAAGGCTATACCCAGTCGGAGAAGAAGGATATCATGAGCCAGACCACCGTCATAAGGGAATCGGTGATCATCGGATTGGGAACCGAGATTTACCTTGACCAGTCGACCAGGATATTTCTAGGGCTGGGATACAGCAACAGCCTGAATAACGTTATGAAAGGATACAATGCCATTACGAAGCTCAATCAGAAAGCCTATGTTAACTATGCCGAACTGAATATCGGTATTATGTTTTGATTATGCAGATCGCACTTGCCCAACTGAACTACCGTATCGGTGACTTTGAACAAAATGTGGCCGGGATCATCCATGGCATACATAAGGCAAAGGCTGCCGGAGCCGATCTTGCAGTATTTGCCGAATTATCGGTTTGCGGTTACCCCCCCCGTGATTTTCTCGAGTTCGACGATTTCATTGAAAAATGCTACCAGGGGATTCTCAGGATAGCTGAAGAATGTAACGGCATAGCGGCGATTGTGGGCAGCCCTTCGCTGAACCCTGCCGATAAAGGGAAACCTCTTTACAACTCGGCCTATTTTCTTTCCGGAGGAAGGATACAATCGGTGATACATAAGACCCTGCTGCCGAATTATGATGTATTTGACGAATACAGGTACTTCGAGCCAAACCGGCTTCCCAATGAAGTCATTGAATATAAAGGACGGCGGATTGCATTGACCATATGCGAAGATCTCTGGAACATCTCCGACGATCCCCTGTATGTCAGGAACCCCATGGATGAGCTGTGCAGGTTTAACCCTGATCTGATCATCAACATAGCCGCTTCACCCTTCCATTACGACCAGCCTGTTGCAAGGTTTGAAGTGCTCAGGCGCAATGCCCTGACCTACGGCATCCCTGTTTTTTATGTGAACCATGTGGGGGGGCAAACCGAGCTGTTGTTTGACGGGGGTTCCATGGCAGTCAATGCAGCCGGTGAGTTGGTGGCTGAATTAAACAGGTTCTCCGAAGATTTTAGGATACTGGACACCGGGGGTCCTGAATTTGGGAACGGCATCCTGTATCCCGCATCCCGTATCCTGTACCCTGTATCCCGGGTTTCCCTTATCCACGACGCTCTGGTCATGGGGATCAGGGACTATTTCAGCAAAATGGGTTTTTCAAAGGCCATTCTCGGCTTATCAGGGGGCATAGATTCAGCCGTAACCCTTGTACTTGCTGCAGAAGCCCTGGGGAAGGACAATGTAAAAGCGGTGCTGCTTCCTTCCCGGTTTTCATCTGACCACAGCATAAAGGATGCCCTGGACCTGGCAGCAAACCTTGGCGTTGACCATGAGACCATTCCTATCGAGGAATCTTTCATGGCTGTACAGCACAGTCTTGAGCCGCAGTTCGGCTCGCAACCTTTCAATCTTACCGAAGAAAACATCCAGGCGAGGATCAGGGCGGTTATACTGATGGCATTATCAAATAAGTTCGGATATATTTTATTAAACACTTCCAATAAGAGCGAGGCTGCCGTGGGTTACGGAACCCTATACGGAGATATGTGCGGAGGCTTGTCGGTGCTCGGGGATATTTACAAAACCCAGGTTTATGAACTTTCCCGTTACATCAACAGGGAAAAGGAGATCATTCCCCTGAATTCGATAAACAAACCCCCGTCGGCGGAACTCCGACCCGGGCAGAAAGACTCGGATTCCCTGCCCGAATATGATATCCTCGACAAGGTACTTCACCTGTATATTGAAGAAAGAAAAGGCCCGAAAGAAATACTGGAAGCAGGCTTCGATGAAGCCGTCGTAAAAAGGGTGCTGAACCTTGTGAACAGCAGTGAATATAAACGCTACCAAACCCCTCCGACACTCAGGGTTTCCCCAAAAGCTTTCGGGATGGGCCGCCGTATGCCAATTGTTGGGAAATACCTGTCCTGATTATACTGACTGGACCGATTCCACGCCTTTGATTTCAGGGATGGCGCGAACAACAGCTGCTTCAATGCCATTTTTAAGGGTCATCTGCGAATGGGGGCAATTGCCGCACATCCCGAGAAGCCTTAAATTAACAACCTTATCGTCGGTCATATCAACATATTCAACATCGCCTCCATCGGCCTGCAGGTAAGGACGGATTTGTTCTATTACGTTTTTAACTTTTTTCTCCAGTTCGATATCTATCATGTCATGCATTGTTTGAGGGTGCAAAGATAGTGAAAATCATTTGGCCAATAACACCCTGACATGCCAGGGGATCAACACATATACCTGCTTATGCCTTTCCGAACGCTTCCTTTATAGTATTGGAGATAGCTACCTGCTGGGCCACGGCTTCGGCAAGTTTCGTAAAAGCCATACCTGAAGGGCTGTCGTTCTCAACTGCGACAGGCTTTCCCGAATCACCGGAATCAGCGATAGCCTGTTCTATTGGTATCTGCCCCAAAACAGGGATCTTCAGATCATCGGCAAACTTCTGGCAGCCGCTCTTTCCGAAGATGAAATATTTCTTTTCGGGCATGTCGGGAGGAATAAAATAGGCCATATTCTCAACCAATCCAAGGATGGGTATGCCAATCTGTTCGTTCCTGAACATGTCGGCTGCCTTCCTCACATCGGCTATTGCCACTTCCTGGGGCGTGCTGACTATTATCGCGCCTGTAAGCGGGAAACTTTGCACCAGTGTCAGTGGGATGTCGCCTGTTCCCGGGGGAAGGTCTATTACCATGTAATCAAGCGGGCCCCATTCGATATCGGTGAACAGCTGTTTCAATGCCGAGGAAGCCATAGGTCCTCTCCATACAAGCGCTTTGGACTGATCAACAAAAAAGCCGATGGAGATCATTTTGATCCCGAATTTCTCGAAAGGATAAACGAAGGTTTTACCGTCCCGGTCAAAGCCCTTTGCTTTCTCATCAAGCAAACCGAACATCAGCGGGATTGACGGGCCGTATATGTCAGCATCCAGCAGGCCAACTTTTGCCCCTGTATTCGCAAGGGCAATTGCCAGGTTTACAGCAACGGTAGATTTACCAACACCTCCCTTGCCGGAACCAACTGCAATGATATTCTTTACATCCTTAAGCAAGTCCTCATTCTCTTTGCGTTTGGTGGTAACCCTTGAAGAAAGGTCCACCTCAACCTCCAGGTCCTTATCAACATGGTCATGAATAGCCCTGACACATGACTGAGTCAGAAAATCCTTTAAAGGACAGGCAGGGGTTGTGAGTATAAGCTTGAACTTCACTTTGCCTTCACTGATCTTTATCTCATCAATCATGTTAAGCGTTACCAGGTCCTTATTCAGATCGGGGTCGATGACATGCGACAGGGCTTGCAATATATCTTTCTGCGTTACTTTTTTCATTTCTATAATATCAGATTGTTTGTACGATTTATTTGGTGACTGGTGAACGGTGAACTGTGACTGGTGACTCATGGCTCATGGCTGATGGCTGGTGATTGTTCACTATTCACAGTTCACTGTTCATTACTCACTGTTCACTTTGCCTGGGATCCCAAAACAGCTTTTCAAACTTTACCACCTTGTTATCCTTAACTTTTATCCCTTCGCTCTTAAGGAGCTGTTCCATAACATCAGGGCCCCCGAAATGATGCTTCCCCGTGAGAAGGCCGTTCCTGTTCACCACCCGGTGAGCCGGAATATTTTTATTGCCGGTGTGGGAGGCATTCATAGCCCAGCCGACCATCCTTGCCGAACCTCTCAATCCGAGATATTCGGCAATCGCCCCGTAGGAAGTCACCCTGCCATACGGGATCTTCACAACAACTTCATAAACATCATGAAAAAACGATTCCTTCAATGGCATGTGGACCTACAATTCCTTTTTAAGTTCGAGAAGGAATCCTTTAACCTGGTTCAGGGAGTCAATGATCTGAACCGTATTTACCACGTTTTCCCGGTTCTGTTTTAATTTGTCCTTTGCTCCCTGCAGGGTATATCCCCTTTCTTTAACAAGGTGGTAGATCAGCTTCAGGGTTTCAAGGTCCTGCTTTGTGAAAAGCCTGTTACCTTTTTTATTTTTCTGCGGATTAAGGATGTCGAACTCCTTCTCCCAGAATCGTATAAGGGATTGGTTTACTTCGAACAATTCAGCAACCTCACCAATATTATAGTAGATCTTTTCAATTTTATGAGAGGTCTTCATCATAGCGGTTTAATCCATTGTTTGTGAAGGCTGCTGTGAAAGGTCAAGCATCATCTGGAACTGCTCAGGGCTCAGGTCATTGAAGAAAAAATAGATTGGGTTCAATGGGATCATGTTTTTACGAACCTCATAATGCAGGTGTGGTGAAGTGGATTTGCCGGTATTGCCCACATAGCCGATGATCTGGCCCCTCAGGATCTTCTGACCGGGCTTGACAAAGATCTTTGAGAGATGGGCATAAACAGTCCTGTAATTATAACCATGGTCAATGACAACCTCATTCCCGTACCCCCCTTCCCCATCCCTGGCGGCAAAATCAATGGTCCCGTTCCCGGTAGCATATACTTCGGTACCTACAGCCGCTGTAAAATCCATGCCTTCATGAAACTTCCTTACCTTGTAAAAAGGGTCGACCCTGGTCCCGAAATAGGATCCAATTCTCCTGAGGTCCTTGTTGTTCAATGGCTGTATAGCGGGAATACTGGCCAGCATCTGTTCCTTGTTTTTGGCCAGGGTAAAAACCTCGTCGAATGATTTCGACTGAACATAGAGCTGGCCAAGAATTTTATCCATCCTCTTCGAGGTTTCAACCATCAGTTCCTCGTTCGAATACCCTTTGAGCTTTTCATAACGGTCTATCCCACCTATACCGGCCTCTCTCACCGAACCCGGAATGGGTTCAGCCTCGAAGATCACACGGTAGATATTATCATCCCTGTCCTGCAGGTCCCTGATCACCCTGGTAATCCGGTCGAGCTGGTCATTTAACATCCTGTACTGGAATTTCATCTGCTCGATCTCCCTCTTCTGGGCTTTCATCTTTGGGGTATCTACGAAGTTGTATGCAAGCAGGAGTACGGCAACAGCAAATACAACACCTGTCGACAGATGCGTAAAAAAATACAGCAACCTTTTCCGGAAAGTGGTCTGAACCCGGTCGAAGGTCAGTGACTTTTTATTAAACTTATATTTTACCTTGCTCATTGGCAGCGAAATAAAGAATCGCTTAAAACAGGAAACATGAACCTGCAAAATTAACTAAATAATTAACTTTGCTGCCAAATCGCATTTCACAAAAATTGTTAAAGCCTGTTAACGAATTGTTAATCATTTGTTTAGATGAATTCAACCGCTATACGCCAAGCCTTTCTTGATTATTTCAAATCCAAAGGGCACCAGATCGTGCCTTCGGCTCCCATGGTCATTAAAAATGACCCCACCCTGATGTTTACCAATGCGGGGATGAACCAGTTCAAAGACATGTTCCTCGGGAACAGGGAAGCTTCATTTAAACGGGTTGCCGACACCCAGAAATGCCTCCGTGTCTCGGGCAAACACAACGATCTTGAAGAAGTGGGCATCGACACGTATCATCACACCATGTTTGAAATGCTGGGAAACTGGTCTTTCGGTGATTACTTTAAAAAAGAAGCCATTGAATGGGGATGGGAATTCCTGACTGAAGTCGTGAAGATCCAGAAAGACAGGATGTATGTCACAGTTTTTGAAGGCGATGCCAAAGAAGGGCTTGAAAAAGATAAAGAAGCCTTTGATTACTGGAAGGCCCTGGTCCCGGAGGACCGTATCCTGATGGGATCCAAGAAGGATAATTTCTGGGAGATGGGCGATACGGGCCCCTGCGGACCCTGTTCGGAGATCCATGTCGACCTCAGGGACGATAAAGACCGCAGCCTGGTTCCAGGCCATCAACTGGTTAATACCGGGAACCCCCTTGTGATTGAGATCTGGAACCTGGTGTTCATACAGTATAACCGCCAAACCGGCGGACAGCTAAACCCCCTTCCTGCAAGGCATGTGGATACCGGCATGGGATTCGAGCGCCTTTGCATGGTCCTCCAGGGCAAAAAATCGAATTATGATACCGATGTGTTCCAGCCCCTCATCCTTCACATTGCCGAACTCTCCGGAAAGGAATACGGGAGCGGCCTGAAAACCGATATTGCCATGAGGGTCATTGCCGACCATGTAAGGGCCATTTCTTTTGCCATTGCAGATGGCCAGTTACCTTCGAATGTCAAAGCGGGGTATGTCATCCGCAGGATACTGAGAAGAGCTGTACGATATGGTTACACATTTCTGGGGTTCAAGGATCCCTTCCTTTACTCCCTGGTACCTGTTTTAATAAACCAGATGGGAACTGTATTTCCTGAGTTGGCCTCACAGAAAGACCTCATCATCAATGTGATGAAAGAAGAGGAAACCGCATTTCTCAGGACTTTGGCGACGGGGATACAGAAGTTCAATGGATATCTCGCATCCCGGATCCCGAATCCTGCATCCCTTATCGACGGATCCTTCGCCTTCGAGCTGTTTGACACTTACGGCTTCCCCATCGACCTTACCCAGCTGATGGCCCGTGAAGCAGGATGGGAAGTGGATATGGAGGGCTTCCGTAAAGGCCTTGAGGAACAGAAGTCCAGGTCGAGGCAGGCCGCAAACGTGCAAACCACTGATTGGGTTGTGATGGTGGAAGATCCGGTAATGCCTGAATTTGTAGGGTATGACAACCTGAAAATCGAAACAGGGATCACCAAATACAGGAAGGTCTCTACAAAGGGACAGGAACTCTATCATGTTGTTCTGGAGCTGACCCCTTTCTATGCCGAATCAGGCGGACAAGTCGGCGATAAGGGGTGGCTTGTTTCGGGTGACCAGAAGATTACCGTAATTGATACCTTAAGAGAAAACGACCTGATCATCCACATCTGTGATACAATCCCGTTAAATCCCGAACAGCCTGTGATCGCCGAGGTGGATTCCATGAAGCGCAGGATGACAGCCAATAACCATTCGGCTACCCACCTGATGCACTCCGCACTTCGTAAAGTCCTTGGCACGCATGTCGAACAGAAAGGTTCGCTGGTGGATGACGAACACCTGCGTTTCGATTTTACCCACTTTGCAAAACTTGGCAAGGAGGAGATTGAAACTGTGGAAAAGATCGTCAATTCAAAGATCCGTGAAAACATAAGGCTGAATGAAGAGAGGGCTATGCCCATAGAAGAGGCAAAAAAGCTGGGGGCCATGGCCCTGTTCGGGGAGAAATACGGGGATTTCGTAAGGGTTGTAACCTTTGACCGGGATTTCTCTGTTGAATTCTGCGGGGGCACACACGTTGAAGCCAGCGGACAGATAGGATTGTTCAAGATCATATCAGAAAGTGCCATTGCTGCGGGGGTCAGAAGAATTGAGGCCATTACAGCCGAGAAAGCCGAAAACTGGTTTTACGAAAAGCTTCATCTGCTCGAGGATCTCTCTGAAACCATGAAGAACCCGAAAGATCTTGTAAAAGGAATGAAAAACCTGTTGGAAGAAAACCAGGCATTGAGGAAAGACGCGTCTGAACTGGCAAAGATCAGGGGAGGTCAAGTGAAAGATGAACTTTTAAAGAAGGCTGAACTCATCAATGGAATTACCTTTATTTCTGCGAAACTGGGCCTGGATACCGAGATCATCAAAAACCTGGCTTTTGAGCTTCGCAGCTGTGCCGATCAGGTTTTCATCGTATTGGCTAATGAAAGCGAAGGCAAAGCCGGCCTTACTGTTGCCGTTTCCGACTTGATTGTCAAAGCCGGCAAGCTGAATGCAGGAAACATAATCCGTGAAATTGCAAAGGAGATCCAGGGAGGAGGAGGAGGACAGCCTCATATCGCAACGGCAGGAGGAAAAAACCCGGCCGGCATCCCGGCAGCTCTCGAAAAAGCCAGGGAGATCTTAAGCCGCAACTCGTGATCCGGAACCCGTGATCGGTTTGCAGCCGACGCTACCTCATCCGCAGACCAATTTTTATATTAACTTTGTATAGGTTCATCGTCTGCTGATTTTCATGAAACGCTTGAGAATATCAACATCAGCCATTACAATCCTACTGGTCGTCATCTCATGGGCCGGCTATGGTGAAGGATCGAAGCAGCTGAATAAAGGCTGCCAGGCGTGGTCAACCTACCTCTACCTGTGCAACGATTTCACCACCCATTGTACCGATACGAACGGTATTCGTTCCCAGTTTGCCACTTATGATGCAACCCACAGCGCACCTGACAATTCAAAACTCTATTTTGTAACACGGGCAAACGAGGTCGTTTATCTGGGGTTTAACGGTTCTCCTACCGACACTATCGCGGGTTTGGACATAGTATACCGAATATGTGACAGCACGGGGGCGGTTGTGTACACCGAAGATTACCTTCCTAAAGCAATAGGTACTGCAGGGTTCATTCAATTCCTGGAACAGGCCTGCGAAGGGCCTAACCAGATCTCCTCAACCGGCAATGGCTATGACGCAATAGAATGGACGCCTCCGAGACCTGGAACCTATTATATTGAGTTCTCTGAAAAATATAACGGCTCCTTTTATTTCGGCAGGTTTTGGCTGTATTTATTTGACATAACAATTAATGACAATATAACATCATCGGTCAAACCCGGGAGGTTATTCTCCAAAGCCTGGCAGTTTGCTTCAAACGCTTTTAAGGGAATAAATTATATTTTATCGGATGACGGCATTGTTACTTCGGCAGAATTTGACCAGATGAACGGGGGCGGCTGGATACAATATGCAAACCAGACCGGCTGCGGCAACACCAACTGGGTTGACGACAGAAAATCCCTGTTCAACCAGCAGGCTATGTTTCCCCAGTATAAAATATTCCTGAACTCGCCCGACCCTGATGTTTTTACAATAGCCAAAAGCCTTGGACAGATCATCCCGCCCGAACCCGCCGGTACCAGGAGCTGCGACGGCACAATTGACTACGTCGTAAATGTTGACAAAGCGGGAAATGTTCAGATCCAGCTTGATTTTACCCCTTCAACCTATATTTCCAGGGGCCTGAACCAGGTAGTCAGTCCCGGGGCCAATACAATTCACTGGGACGGAAAGGACGGGACCGGGGTTGAAGTACCCAATAACGTAGTCGTGGCTCTTAAAATCACATATATCAACGGGCTGACGAATCTCCCGTTGTATGATGTGGAAAGCAGCGATTCAGGCATTCTTGTAAAACTGGTCGCACCGACCGGTGATCCGCTCAAGGTTTACTGGGACGATTCAGATATCTGGAACGGCACATGCACGGGCTGCCAGGCAGGCCGCGGAACAAACTCCGCGGACGTCAGGACAAACGTTCTCACCGGGGGCTGCGCCAACCCGATAATATACCCTCCCGGCTGTCATAAATGGCCTTTTTCAGGAAGAGGCTGGGGCAACCTTAATACGATTAATTCCTGGTGGTATACCGTGACTACCAGTTCCACTTATCCCTCTGTTTCCGAGTGGAGGAGCCCGAAACTTCTGGCCTTTGTTGACGGGCCGCTCACAGCCTGCGCCGGTACGTCGGGAGTAATAATTTCAGTCACTGCTGATCCCAACACCGATGAGTATCATTGGGGATACACCGGCACCGGTGTTACCTTCCGGCCCTCTGCAACCACAACTCTTCCTTCAATTACACTGGATTTTTCACTTACCGCTACACCGGGCAATATCACTGTTTACGGAACCAATAGCAATTGCAGCAGCATGCCCAGTCCGCTTATCAGCCTGCCGGTCAGCATAAGCGGGTCAATTGTTACGCCCGACCTGGGACCCGACCGGACCGTATGCCCGGGACCCGGGGCAATACTGGATGCAGGATCCGGGTACATCGCCTACCTCTGGTCTACCAATGAAACCACCCGAAGTATTTCAGCCAGACAATCGGGGAAATACTGGGTACGGGTAGGGCAAAACGGATGCAGTGCAAGCGATTCGGTTACACTTGTAGTTCTTCCTTTATACCCGACGAAACTGAAACCCGATACAGCTATCTGCGAAGGGCAGTCATATACCCTGGATCCCGGAGAAAATTTCACTTCGATCGTCTGGAGCACCGGTGATACCTCAAAAACCATTACTGTAAGCACACCGGGACACTACTGGGTGCATACGGTTGACCCGAACGACTGTCCAGGGGCCGACACGGTGAAAATAACCATGAAGCCGGCTATAAACATAAATCTTGCAAGAGATACTTCACTTTGTTCAGGCACGACTATTGTCTTGCATGCCACTTTCCCCGGTGCTGCCTATCAGTGGCAGGACGGGTCAAATGATTCGCTGTTCACCGTGAAGGAGCCGGGGGATTATTGGGTGCGCGTGAGCCATGATAGTTGTGCCGTGGTCGACACTTCAACAGTTCACTACTGCCCTGGCGGGGTTTATTTCCCTACTGCTTTTGCCCCGGGAAGCGTGGTCGGGAATAACTATTTTCACCCCATAGGGCCGACGATGTCAAAATTCACTCTCAGTATTTTTGACCGCTGGGGGCAGCAGATTTTCATTACCGATAACCAGGAAACCGGATGGGACGGCACATGCAAGGGCAAATTATGTCAGCCGGGAGTATATGTTTATGAGGCTTCATATGAATCACCGTCTTCAGCCGGTTCGGCAACCAAAGTCAGGGGAACGGTAACCCTGGTCAGATAAAATCATTATTACAGATTGACGGTATATAAATAAAACCATGATCTCCCCGGAAAAAATTACCAAGGAAACCGAAGCCTTTTGTATGGCCAATGCCGACGAGGCTATCGTTAAAAAATATTCAAAGTATTTCAGGGAAGGGTACGATGCCTGGGGTGTACGGTCCGAACTGTTAAACCAGAGGGCTGATGAAATTTTAGCGCTTCCCGGGATAAGCTGTACCGATATCCATGAGGCCTGCATTTTGCTGGTTCGGTCCCCAAAGTACGAAATGACGTCCATTGCCGGACTGTTGCTTAAAAAGATCAAAAAGCAGTGGAACAGGGAATCGGTATTGGCCCTTGAAAAGATTTTCAGTGTTGGGATTAACAACTGGGCCCATACAGACTGGATCTGTGGCGAGATCATTCCCGACATGATTAAAATGAAGCTTATCTCAATGGATTCACTTAAACCCTGGAGAAAAGCCGAAAACAGGTTCCAGAGAAGGGCAGCCATTGTTGGCCTGATCAAGCCGATGAAGAGATCATCAGACTTCAACCCTTATTTTGACTTTATTGATCCCATGATGATGGACGAGGAGAGGGTTGTTCACCAGGGGCTCGGGTGGTTCCTGCGGGAGGCCTGGAAGAAACAGTCAGGGCCTGCCGAGAAATTCCTGCTGAAATGGAAGGATTCGTCGGCACGTTTGATTTTCCAGTATGCAACTGAGAAGATGACCCCCGAACAAAAAGCCAGGTTCAGAAAAGCTAAGAGAACTAAGCCGGATAAAGCCGGTTTACATCATCAGGCGGGCTTCGTCCTTGACGTAATTTAAAGCGGCTGCAGTTGCAGGGTTTTCATTCTGAAGGCTGATGTCGAAGATCGCACGCACCAGGGCCGGGGCGGGGTCGAGAGGATCAAGCGATCCGGCTGCACGGTTTATTATTGAAATAGATTCCTCCCTTGCATTTTTGATCATTTCCCAGGCAGTTGAAGAAATATAAACCTGCTGGCTGAGATTGTAATCAAATTCTTCCCTTATTGTCTTAATCATGGCAAGCTGTAGTTCAGGAACGTTCATCTCTAACCTCTGCACCCGCATAACGAGACTGGCCGGCTGGATGCGTTCAAGGAACAGCACTATCCTTTCATATGCCTGGAGTTTCAACGGAAGTGTAATTCTTTTCGACTCGCTAAGGTCGGTGTTAACAGGCGCCGGCGACATGGTGTATTTGTATTTCAGCCTCAGATAGTATGTGATCAGCAGCCAGGCGGCAAGAGAGCCCAACCCTATGATCATGAAGGCATGAATGATATCGGTGATGAGGGTAGTCCAGAAGAAATTGTCCATTGGGAAATGTTTTGGCAAAGGTATGGAATAAACCCGGATGACTGGATATGGCGCTTCGCGCTGACAGCCGGATAAGGCTGCTTCTTAGCGATTGCTGGATAATTGGATAAGCAGCTTCGCTGCGATAACTGGATAAGCAGCTTCGCTGCGATAACTGGATAAGCAGCTTCGCTGCGATAACTGGATATCCAGTCATCCAGCTGTCCAGCTATCCAGCTTCCAGTCATCTTACATCCCTGTTCTGTGGAACGTAATTTTTTTACTATTTTTGTAGATCAGAAATCATTACAATCTCCCGCCTATGACAACACTTGCTAAAAGGATCAACTACCTGGCCGAATCGGAAACCCTGGCCATGTCGCGTAAAAGCCGTGAACTGCGTGCCGAGGGCCATGATGTGATTAATCTCAGCCTGGGGGAACCCGATTTCAACACCCCCGATTATATAAAGAATGCGGCCAAGGAGGCTATTGACCAGAATTTTACATTCTACCCTCCCGTTCCGGGTTACGAGGACCTGCGCAAGGCGATCTGTATAAAACTGAAAAGGGATAACAACCTGAGTTATGAACCTTCGCAGATCGTGGTCAGCACGGGTGCCAAGCAGTCCATCGCAAACGTTGTCCTGAGCCTTGTTGACCCGGGCGACGAGGTACTGGTTCCCTCCCCTTACTGGGTTTCCTACAAAGAGATCATCAAGGTTGCCGAGGGGAAAGCGGTATTCATCCCTGCCAGAATCGAGAATGAATTCAAGGTAAAGCCTGAGCAGATCGAAGCAGCCATCGGCCCGAAAACAAAACTTATAATGTTCAGTTCCCCCTGCAACCCTACAGGTTCGGTATATACAAAAGACGAGCTCGAAGGGATAGCAAAAGTACTGGCGAAATATCCGGGTATTTTCATTCTTGCGGATGAGATTTATGAGCATATCAACTTTGTAGGGAAGCATGAAAGCATTGCCCAGTTTGATTTTATCAGGGACAGGGTGATCCTCGTGAACGGCGTTTCAAAAGCCTTTGCAATGACCGGCTGGCGTATCGGATACATCGCAGCTCCCGTGGAAATCGCCAAAGCCTGTGACAAACTCCAGGGCCAGTTTACGTCGGGGGCCTGTTCCATTGCACAAAAGGCCGCCCTCATGGCCGAAATCACCCCGCCCGATACGGTTGAGATCAGGGAGATGCAGAAAGCTTTTCTCGAACGCCGTGACCTGATGCTGAGATTGCTTGCTGAAATCCCGGGTGTGAAACTGAATCATCCCGACGGAGCTTTTTATATTTTCCCTGATATATCGTATTACTTTGGAAAAACTGACGGGACTGTAAAGGTTAACAATGCCAACGACCTGTGCATGTACCTCCTCAACAAGGTATTTGTTGCCCTTGTCCCCGGTGATGCTTTCGGAGATCCTAACTGTATGCGTTTCAGCTATGCAACCTCGAAAGAGAACCTGACTGAAGCCGTGAGAAGGATAAAAGAGGCGTTGGGGCAGCTAAAATAGAGAAGCAGTATTCACAATATCTAAACATACTAAGACATGACTACGAACAGTAAACTGAAATCCTGGGTTGAGGATTGGGCAAAAATTTGCCAGCCGGATAAAATTCATTGGTGTGACGGTTCTGAAGAAGAGAACCAGAACCTGCTCAACCTGATGGTGAGTACGGGAATGGCTGTGAAACTGAATGAAAAGAAGCGGCCGGGGTCATATTATTTCCAGAGCGACCCCAGCGATGTGGCCAGGGTTGAGAACCGTACATACATCTGTTCAGAGAAACAGGATGATGCAGGCCCCACAAACAACTGGATGGCTCCCGCTGAGATGAAAAAGGTCCTTACAGTTATGTATACCGGCTGCATGCGTGGCCGTACCATGTATGTAATCCCTTTCAGCATGGGCCCTCTTGGTTCGAAGATCGCACATATCGGTGTCCAGATTACCGATTCGCCCTATGTGGTTACAAATATGCGTACCATGACAAGGATGGGCGCTGCTGTTCTGAAAATCCTGGGGGATGGCGATTTCGTGCCTTGTGTGCATTCGGTCGGAGCTCCTCTGGAGCCTGGACAAAAAGACGTGAAGTGGCCCTGTGCACCGATTGAAAAGAAATACATCTGCCATTTCCCTGAAACCAACGAGATATGGTCATTTGGAAGCGGCTATGGCGGCAACGCCCTTCTTGGCAAAAAATGTTTTGCCCTCAGGATTGCAACAAACATGGCCCGCAGGCAGGGATGGCTGGCCGAGCATATGCTTATCCTCGGGATCACAAATCCGAAAGGGGTTAAAAAATATTTTGCAGCGGCCTTCCCCAGCGCCTGCGGCAAGACAAACCTGGCCATGCTCATACCCACTATCCCGGGCTGGAAAGTTGAAACCGTCGGCGATGATATTGCCTGGATGAAATTCGGTGATGACGGCAGGCTGTATGCCATAAACCCGGAGGCCGGGTTCTTCGGGGTTGCTCCGTACACATCCATGGAAACCAATCCGAATGCGATGCTCTCATGCGCTTCCAATACAATCTTCACAAACACCGCCCTCACTCCTGACGGAGATATATGGTGGGAAGGAATTGGCAGCGACATCCCTGAAGGTTCCATCACATGGGATAACAAGGTGTGGGATCCTTCGGTGGTAACACCTGCGGCACATCCCAATGCTCGATTCACAGCCCCTGCCAAACAATGCCCGGCCATAGACCCTGATTGGGAAAACCCCAAAGGCGTGCCCATCTCCGCATTCCTGTTCGGTGGCCGCCGGCCCGGAACAGTGCCCCTGGTTTACCAGAGTTTTGACTGGAACCACGGTGTTTTCCTGGGTTCCATCGTTGGCTCGGAAGTGACTGCAGCGGCTATAGGGCTCAAGGCTGGGGTCCGACGCGACCCGTTTGCCATGCTTCCTTTCTGCGGATATCATATGGGCGATTATTTCGGCCATTGGATCAGTATCGGGCGCAACGCCCCCGTGCCTGAAAATCTGCCCAAAATTTTCAATGTTAACTGGTTCAGGAAAGGTGCCGACAAGAAATTCCTCTGGCCGGGATACGGCGACAATATCCGCGTTCTTAAATGGATCTTTGAAACGCTCGAAGGTACGGCCGACGGGGTTGAGACTCCCATCGGCATTGTCCCGGGGAAATCGGCAATTGATGTCAGCGGATTGCCCGAGGTTGCAGTAAAAATGGACAGTATCCTCGAAGTCAACCCTAAGGAATGGCTGGCCGAATGCGAACTGATTGCCGAACACCAGGCAATTTTCGGCGACAGGCTGCCGAAAGAACTGGCCCTGGAGTTTGAGAAATTAAAAGAACGGCTTAACAAAGCGGTAAAATAAACCCGATGAAGGGCAACAATAAAATTTATACCAAGGGAGGAGATAAAGGTGAGACTTCACTTCTCGGTGGCACACGTGTCCCGAAAAGCCATGAGAGAGTGGAAGCTTACGGCAACCTCGATGAACTGAACAGCTTTATCGGGCTTATCCGCGACCAGGAGATCAATTCCCATTACCGGGGTGTGCTTCGACGTATACAGGAAGTGCTGTTTATTTCAGAAGCCCTGGTTGCCCGCGATCCTGCAACAGAAGCCCGCGGGTTGCCCGATTTCGGGGAAGATGACATCCGCATTCTTGAAAAAGAGATAGATACAATGAACGATGAGCTCCCGGAACTGAGGAATTTCATACTCCCGGGCGGCCATCCCACTGTTTCATACTGCCATATTGCAAGAACTGTTTGCCGCAGGGCCGAGAGATCGCTGATCAGGCTTAACTCAAATAACCAGGTTGACGGGATAATAATACGGTTTATCAACCGTTTATCCGACTACCTGTTTGTGCTCGCGCGTAAAACAGGGAAGGACCTTGGTTCGGAAGAAAGGCCATGGATTACACACAGGTAAAAAATTCTTCTTGCTTTTCTGATTTTATTTTTTTTACTTTTGCAGCAATTTTCAAACGCTTATAGAAATGTATTGGACACTTGAACTGGCCTCCAAACTAGAGGATGCTCCCTGGCCTGCAACGAAGGATGAGCTGATCGACTGGGCTATTCGCTCCGGTGCCCCGCAGGAAGTAGTCGAAAATCTCAGGGAGATTGAGGATGAGGGGGAGACGTATGAGCGTATCGAAGATATATGGCCTGATTATCCTACTAAGGACGATTTCTTCTTCCACGAGGACGAATACTAAGTTAGCCATGAGTGATGAGCCATAAGTAATTTAACATCACCCGTCACTCATCACTCTTCCGAAAAAATGAGAAATTGACTTCCCCGTAATTCCTGTGCTGTTCAAAGCCGGGAAATTTACTGAAATCATATTTTTTCGGGTGTTCGAGGATGAACAATCCCCCGGGCACAAGCAGTGTATCGCTTAGCACAAGCTCAGGCAGGGTTGGGAGTTGCGGCAGATCGTAAGGAGGATCGGCAAAGACCAGGTCCCATGCCCCCAGGGCCTGCTTGGCATAAGTCATCGCGTTTGCTTTCACCGGGAAAAGATTCATCATTTTCAGTTCCAGGACGGTCTTATGGATATAGCTTACACAACGGGGGTGATTGTCGATCGATGTTACGCTTTTGCATCCCCTTGAAATAAATTCAAAGGAGATAGCCCCGGTTCCGGCAAAGAGATCCAATACCCTGGTTGATTCATAATCAATGAGGTTGTTAAGTACATTGAACAGCGCTTCCCTGGCAAAATCTGTCGTTGGTCTTACCGGAAGATTGCCCGGGGGATGCAGCTTTCGCCCTTTATATGTACCGCTTACGATCCGCATGAATTGAAATTCAGCAAGGGATAATACGACTGGGGTGCAACAATGTCAAACACAGGGCTGTATTTGAAGGTCTCGTTCCTCCGTCCGAACTCCATATTTTTCACATAGCGGTAAACCAGCTCAAACAGGTTGGAGCCCCGGTCAATATTCCCTAAAAGGATAACCGAGGCCTGCTCAGGGTTCATACCGAGCTGCTCAAGAACGAAGATCAGGAAATAGGCAACATCTTCTGCCACCATCCAGGTGAAGGTGTTCAGGTATTTGACCTGCTTACCGTCGTAGATCAGGATATCAAAAGTTTTTTCCTTGATATGAAGGAAAATACGGTTCGCGTTGATGCGGGTTTTGAAATTCATCCAAACGGTCTGAAGGAGTATCGTTGTGAGGCTGGAGATCCTGGCCGAAGGGAACAACCTCTTGGCCGCATCTTCGAGATTTTTGGGTATGGAATAAACGTTGTAGTTGTCGAACTGCTGGATGTGGTCGGCAAGAACATGCTCATCGGGCAGGAGCTGAAAATTAAGTTTCAGGAAATTTTCCGATTCCTGGGCGTCAAAAAGCGGGCCTGGAATAAGGGTGCTTTTTTTCCCTTCAAAAGCAATCCGAACACTCTTGAAAGGGTTCTTAAGCCAGGGATTCGCTGTAAGGACACTCCTCAGGAAATCGTCAAACGACAGCTTGAAACCCGGCTTTGCTTTGGGGATGAAGTCATTGCGGCGATATTCATGAAGAAGGATATATTTATTGGTCCTGTAGTCCAGAACGCAATACGCAATATGGAATTCATTGAATTGCAGAGACAATCCGTAATTCCGGGTTTCCTGGGTAAGGAACGCGGCATCGGTGCGGTTAACGACAACGGTATAAAATTCCGGCATGGGATCAGATGATCAGCACAAAAATGATATTAATTGCAATAATAATTATAAATCCTGAGACAAGGATTATCCACGACTTACGACCTGCAAAGAAACAGCCGTATAATAATTTCAAAACATTATTGCTGATTACAGCCTGAAGGGTTGCCATTGCAACAGCGTCTATCCCTACACTGAATTTGCCCTGGAACAAATTGATCAGGAAAGGATCAATATCGGTAAGGCCGACAATGTATGACAGGATATTAAGCCCTGTCGTGCCATAACGGTCCACTACTTCGAAGGTGATAAATGAGAAGGTGATGTATAAAGCGGTAAAAATCAAGGCGACCTTGAACTCCAGGGGGTTTTTGTCTTCAATGAGCCCTTCAGTCACATTACGTTCCCCTTTATCCCTGAAAAAGATGAAGAGGGCAATTCCGCAAGAGACCAGGGCAAGGATCAGGATAAACAACCACAACTTTAAAAAGAGTTCATGATTAAAGATCAGGACAATCAGTAAAATTCTCAGGTACATCATTCCGACAGCGAAAATAATCGCTGCCATATATTGTTTAATATGAGCCTGGTCGTCGCGGCTTTTTCTCGCAAGTATGATTGTTGTTGCGGTGCTGCTGTATAAGCCGCCGAGAATGCCTGAGATGATAATGCCTCCTCTGGGAAATACGAACTTCTTTAAAAGGTATGAAATATAGGAGATTGTGGAGATCACCACAACTGCCAGCCATATCCTGTAAGGAGTCAGGCTGATCCCGGGAATGAAAGCCGTATCAGGAACGATAGGCAGAACAACACCCGCGATTATAAGGAATTTGCCCAGTGTAAGGAATTCGTGACGGTCGAATTTCTGTGAAATGTTGATGAAAAGTTCCTTGAGTTCCGCAAATATCAGGACTGTGACGACGATCAGCAGCACCATCCAGAGATGCTGTGAAAGAATGACGGGGCCAAGGCTGTATGTTATCAGGGCAATGAGTATCGTTGTGATGCCGTAATCATTGTTATTTTTTATATGGAAATAATAGGCAGTAGCCAGAATTGCAACCAGGGCCAGTCCGCCTCCGATAAACAGCCTGTACCCGGACGGATCGAGCAGGGCGAGTATATAACCCAGTATACCTATAAAAGTGAACGTCCGGTCGGTCCCGAAAGTCGGGGTGTTTGTGTTTTTCTGCTGGTGGATCTGCCTTTGGGAAAGGCCTATCAGCAAAGAAAAAACTGTTATGATCAGAAAGTCGATCATAGACTGCGGAATGTTTTTAAGATATTCCATAACTCTGGTGTTGAAATTCGAAATTATTCATGAAGTTCATGGTATCCGGGGAATTCTTCGAGGAATGTATAACTCCCGTTTGCCGGTTCCATCCTGCAAATAAAATGCCTGATACCATTAGTCAGGGCCAGGTAAGGGACTTTAAGTGTGAAATTATACATTGCCAGCTGGCTAAAGACCTGCTGGTCGATCTCAACCGTCGGGGCTTTGCATTCCACTGCCAGAAGCGGTTTCCCCTGCCTGCTGTAAACGACAATATCGCTGCGTTTTGAAAGGCGGTTATATATAAGCGAGGCTTCAACATGTATAAGTGAGGCGGGAAAGCTGTGCCGGTTGACCAGAAAATTCAAGAAATTCTGCCTCACCCACTCTTCGGGTGTAAGGCGTACAAATTTTTTCCGGAAAGGGTCATGGATCTCATGCTTCCCGTTCCTGTTTGTCCTTATCCTGCACGGATATTCAGGAAGATTGAGTTTAGGCATCATCTTACGACAAATATAAGTATAAAGATGATAAATGGCTATCTTTGCCAGGTAGGAATATCCCTGTAGTTTTATAAAGAATATGGAGAGGGGCAGCGGTTTCGAGAATATCCTGTCGGATTTGAAAAATAAGATATATTACCCTGTTTATCTTTTATCGGGTGAGGAACCATATTTCATCGATGTCGTTTCCGATTTTATTGAGGAAAACGTCTTAAGCGAGCAGGAAAAGGAGTTCAACCAAACTATTGTTTACGGAAAGGACGTAGATGCGATAACGGTAATGAGCTATGCAAAGCGGTACCCGATGATGTCGAATTACCAGGTGCTGATCGTGAAAGAAGCCCAGGACCTCGACGATATTGAAGCTTTTCTCCCTTATGTTCAGAACCCTGTTAGTTCAACTATTCTCGTTCTTTGCTATAAGTACAGGAAACTCGACAAACGGAAATCCCTGTTCAAGACAATTGAGAAGTTTGGGGTTGTGATGGAATCGCCTGTTCTTTATGACAATAAGATCCCCGACTGGATCAGCAACTACGTAAAAGAAAGGGGTTTCTCCGTTTCACCAAAGGCGGCAATGCTCCTGGCCGAATTCGTCGGGAATGAACTTTCAAAGATCGTAAATGAGCTCACGAAACTGTTTATCAATCTCCCGGCCGGCTCCGAAATTACAGAAGATGTCGTTGAAAGGAATATTGGGATCAGCAAGGATTTCAATGTATTTGAACTGCAAAAGGCCCTGGGAAGGAAAGATGTGTACAAATCCAATATGATCATCAGGTACTTTGCTGCAAACCTCAAAGAGAACCCCCTCGTCAAAGTAATTCCCAACCTCTATTCCTATTTTACTAAAGTGCTTCTGTATCATTACCTGCCCGACAAATCCCGCAACAATGCAGCTTCCGCCTTATCGGTCAACCCCTTTTTCATCCAGGATTATCAGACCGCCGCAAGGAATTACCCCCTGCATCGTCTGGTGGCGGTTATCTCGAACCTGAGGGAATATGATCTGAAGGCAAAGGGGCTTGACAATGCCTCTGCAACCGACGGGGAGTTAATGAAAGAATTGGTATTTAAGATACTGCACTGAGGCCACTGCTCTATTCCTCTTCAACTTTATAGTTATATTCCTGGGAACGATAGGTATCTTCAATGATCTTTGCGAATTTCTCCTGGATGAACTTCCTCCTTAATTTTAGAGTAGGTGACAATTCCCCTGTTGTGATGCTCCAGGCGGCCGAGAGCAGCCGGAACTTCTTTATCTTTTCGGTTTTCCCAAGTTCCAGGTTGACATGTTCCACCTCTTCACGGATCCGTTTGATGATTTTGGGGTTCCTGATGGCTTTTTCAGGGCTGACAAAGCTGATCTCTTTGACTTTACACCACCCCTTTAAATGTTCCATATTTGGAACAATAAGGGCTGCCGTGTATTTCCGGTTTTCTCCAATCACCATGATATGCTCAACGAAGGGTGATTCCTTGAATTTCTGTTCAATAACCTGGGGGGCGATATATTTTCCCGTTGATGTTTTAAAGATCTCTTTTTTCCGGTCGGTGATCCTCAGATACCTGCCCTCTTCAAGTACCCCAAGGTCCCCTGTATGGAACCAGCCTTCATCATCGATTACTTCCCGGGTACGTTCAGGACGGTTATAATACCCCATCATCACATTCGGCCCACGGCAGAGAATCTCATTGTCTTCGGCTATCCTGATCTCGACCCCGGGGAGGACCGGGCCTACCGCCCCGAACTTCATCCCTCCTTTCCTGAAGGTGGAAACAGCAATGACCGGTGAAGTCTCTGTAAGCCCATAACCCTCCAGCAAAGGGATGCCGGCAGCCCAGAACACCCTGGCCAGACGCGGATGGAGCGCCGCTCCTCCTGAAATAACCAGTTTGATCCTTCCACCCAGGGCCTTCTTCCATTTCCTGAATACCAGCAACCTGGCAATCATCAACTTCAGGTCGTAATACATTCCGCGTTCATGGTTAAGCTCAAATTTATGTCCCTGTCGAAGTGCCCAGAAAAAAATTGCTTTTCTGATGCCTTTCATGTTCCTTCCCCTGATCACAATGCGATTATACATTTTCTCAAGAACCCTTGGAACCGCGGCGAAAGTTTCAGGTTTAACCTCCCTGATCTGCTCGCCTACTTTTTCAATATTTTCGCAGTAGTAAATCGACATGCCGAACGACTGGAAAAGGTAATTAAGCATGCGTTCGTAAACATGGCATAATGGCAGGAAACTCAGTGCTTTGTCTTTGTGAGAAAAGTCGGGAATCGTCGCACATGCGGTAAAATTACTTATAAAATTACGGTGCGAGAGCATGACTCCTTTAGGCCTGCCTGTTGTACCTGAAGTATAAATAATAGTTGCAAGGTCATCAGGAGAAATTCCTGCCTTAAGCTGGTCGAGTTCTGAGGGCGAAGAATAATTCAAACCCAGTTCCAGCAATTCCTTCCAATGCCTCAATCCTTTGACTTTTTCAATGCTGAATATTTCTTTAAGGCTGGCAACGTTCGGGCAGATATTCCTTATTCTCTGGTAGATCTCATGGTTTGAAACTATAAGGTATTCAGATTGCGAATCATTCAGGATAAAGCAGTAATTATCTTCACTTACTGTAGAATAAACCGGGACCTGCACTGCGCCTGTCTGCATAATGCCCATATCGAAGAAATTCCATTCGGGGCTGTTCACAAGCACGGTTGCGACCTTCACACCCTTGCGCACTCCTAATGAAAGTAAGCCAAGGCTGATTGTGTTGGAATAATTGATATAATCAGAGGAGGAATAAGCATGCCATTTTCCTGCTTTACGCTTAAGCAAAGCATTGGCCTTGGATGGATAATTCTCCCGGTACACATCCAGCAGGTCAAAAAGTCGGGTTACCGGTTGTGTGCGCATAAACAGCGAATTAGCTATTTGAATAAGCGGTCGATCTGCTCTTTATATTTTTCCTTAAGAAACTTCCTTTTCAGTTTCATCGTTGGTGTGATTTCGCCGGATTCCAAGGTCCATTCATGGTCGAGGAGTTCCCAGGATTTCACCTGCTCCGTTTCACCGAAAAGTTTATTGTATTTTTTTATCTCAGCCGCGAAACGCTTCCTGATCTTTTCACTGGCAATCAGTTCGGCGGTTGACGAGAATTCTATTTCCTTTTCTTTACAGTATTCTTTCAGGAAGGCAAAATCTGGAACGATGAGGGCTCCTGCAAATTTCTGATTCTCCCCTACTACCATCATCTGGTCGATGAACAACGACTCTTTAAACTTATCCTCTATCGGCTGGGGGCTTACGTATTTTCCAAAGGAGGTTTTGAAGAGCTCCTTTTTCCGGCCTGTTATTTTCAGCTGACCTTCGGGTTCGATATGCCCAAGGTCACCGGTATGAAACCATCCGTCTTTATCAACAGCATCCCTGGTCATCTCAGGTTCTTTGAAGTAACCCAGCATAACTCCCGGGCCTTTTACGCAGATCTCCCCGTCTTCAGCAATTTTCACTTCCGAATTCCTGATAACAGGGCCTACCGTGCCGAATTTAATTCCGTGTTCGCTGAAATCACAAACAGCGATCACAGGGGATGTCTCTGTAAGGCCATAACCTTCAAGGATATGAATGCCTGCACAGGTGAACATCCTTCCCAGCCTGGGCTGCAATGCAGCGCCACCAGAGACGATGATACTGATTTCACTGCCCATGGCTTCGCGCCATTTGACATATACCAGCCGGTCATAAAGTCTACGTTTCAGTTCGTAGAACCAGCCGTTAGCACCATTCAGTTCATACCTGAGGGCAAGATGGAATGCCCACCAGAAAATCCAGCTTTTTATCCCTTTTTGTTTATGCCCGGCCGATACCAGCTTATCGTATATCTTCTCAAGTAGCCTGGGAACAGTGGTAAGGATCTGGGGTTTGATCTCCTTCATGTTTTCAGTAATGGTTCCAATGTTTTCGGCATAATACACCGAGATACCATCATACTGGTACAGATAATTCATCATGCGTTCGTACACATGGCATAAAGGAAGGTAACTGATCGCCCTGGCTTCCTCGCCGAAAGGAGGGATATGGGCGCAGGCCATGAAATTAGATATGAGGTTTTTATGAGAGATCATGACCCCTTTGGGGTTACCTGTCGTTCCTGATGTATAAATAATTGTTGCAATATCGTCAGGCAAAACCTCTGCTTTGCGTTTTTCAAGAAGATCCTTCGCCTGGCTTGCTTTTCCCAGTTCAACCAGTTCGCTGAGATGTTTCAACCCATCGTTGTCCCTGTATGTGTATATATCCTGGAGGGAAGGGACCATCGGAAGAATATGCTGGATTTTCCTGAGAAGTTCCATTCCCGAAACAAATACATATTTTACTTCGGCATGGTTCAGGATGTATTCATAATCTGATTCGCTGATCGTAGGGTAAATCGGCACATGGATGGCACCCACCTGTAAAATAGCCATATCCAGGATATTCCATTCAACACGGTTCGAGCTTATCTGGGCTATCTTGTCTCCCGGCCTGACCCCCAACGCCAGGAAGCCGTAACTTATGTTATCGGCCATTTCACGGTACTGCCTGATGCTGTATTTGACCCACTGCCCGTTCTCCTTTGAGGCGATAACATCGTCTTTTGGCTTGTATTTCTGCTCGTAATAAGGCAGAAGATCAAAAATGCGGATTACTTCCATCGTCAGTAAAGTTTATGTTAGAATCCTGAGTTTGAGTTGCAATGTTAATGAAATTTGCTTACATATTATTAAGGATTATATATCAGCAGCCTTGAACCGTGATTTGTCAGCAGTCACAATTTACCGGTCACTGTTCACCTGTAGTTGGTCACCGCCCTTCTAAACCTTATAAAAATGCATGGATGAAGCCTGGGCCGTGGGCATCAATACAAGGTCGTTGATGTTCACATGATCGGGTAAAGTGGTAACATAATAAACCGTTTCAGCTATATCTTCAGCCGACAATGGTTTGAATCCCTTATATATGTTATCGGCCTTTTCCCGGTCCCCGTTGAACCTGACCAGAGAGAACTCGGTATTAGCCGCACCGGGTGCAACCTGGGTCACTTTGATATTATATTGGACCAGGTCAATCCGCGTCGCCTTTGTTATAGCGTCGACCCCAAATTTTGATCCGCAATAGACATTGCCATTCGGGTAAACTTCCTTCCCTGCAACCGAACCGATATTGATAATATGCCCTTTTTTGCGGGCTACCATCAGGGGGGCTACAAACCTTGTCATGTAGAGAAGGCCTTTCATATTGGTGTCAATCATCCGCTCCCAGTCGTCAAGAACCCCTTCATGGATGGGATGCATGCCTGCCGCGAGGCCTGCGTTATTAACAAGCACATCAATGGCTTTCCACTTTCCGGGCAGGGCCAGTATATTGTTCTCAACCTCAAGGGAATTTCTTACATCAAAACATAAGGGGAGGACCTCTGCCTGGCATTCCTTTTCAAGTTTCAATTTCAAATCAAGCAGGCGGTCTTTTCTTCTTCCGGTAATTATCAGGTTATCGCCGTTTCTGGCAAATTTAATAGCGATAGCTTTCCCAAAGCCAGATGTGGCGCCAGTAACAAGTACGACCTTCTTCATATTCAGAATCAGATGTTAATAAGGTGATGGTTAAACCGAATCCGTCAAAGTTATGAATTTTTAGTATTTTAGACTTCCGTTTTGAGCTGCATTTCCGATGAAATACAATTCTTTCGTATATCATATAGCAACCCTGGTGTTTGTAATCTTAACGTCTTTTAGTTACGGGCAAACTTCCTTCCTGGTCACCCACTATAATAAACAGGAATACAATGCCGGGAATCAAAACTGGTCTATCGAATCTGATGCCAGCGGATTCATTTACGCTGCCAACAATGACGGCCTGTTGAATTTTGACGGGACCGACTGGAGTTTATACAAAAATCCTGACCAGACTGTACTAAGGTCGGTATACGCTGCTCCCGACGGCCGGGTCTATACCGGTTCGTTCGAAGATTGCGGATACTGGGAAAAAGATGAGAAGGGGGAATTATTCTATCATTCCCTTAAACCATTATTGAAAAACCTCAGCCTGCATAATGATGAGATCTGGAAAATAGTATCGCATAAAGGGAAAATATACTTTCAGAGTTTTACATCCCTGCTTGTTTATGACTATCACAGCATTACTTCCATCCCTGTTCCGGGTACGATTATTTTTCTTCTTAAAGCTCATGACCGGCTTTTTGTTCAATCTGTTGCAGGCATGCTTTATGAAATCATTGATGAAAAACTTAAACCCATTGATCCTGCGGGGGTTCTCACAAAGACAGAGGTAAAAACGATACTGCCTTTGCCTGGGGGAACATTTCTTATCGGCACTACATCTCATGGGTTTTTTCAGTTTGACGGAAAATCAATCAGGCCATGGAAGGTTGCCACCTCGGCATTGTTCAGTGAGTTCCAGATCAATAATGCCATCACAACAAAGAATTATATTGTTGTTGGAACCATCGTTAGAGGCATTTTCATCCTTGATTTTGAAGGCAATTTGATTGCCCACCTGAACACTGAAAACTATCTGCAGAACAATACGGTCCTTTCACTCTGTACTGATGCCAACGGAGCCATATGGGCAGGTCTCGATAACGGGATAGACCGGATTTCCATTAACCCCGGGGTCAGCATATACCAGGAAAAACTTGAGCAGCTTGGAGCGGTGTATACGGCGGCACTTTATGATGGCATCCTTTACGTTGGGACGAACAGGGGGATCTTTACTTATCCTTATGATCCTGCAATATCGGATTTCAGGTTTAAAGGCATTGTCAGGAACTCCCAGGGACAGGTGTGGGATTTAGGGGTTTTTGACGGGAACCTTATTTGCGGGCACACTGCCGGGACATACCTGGTGAAAGGAAACAACCTGACAAAGATTTCAGCCGTCAGCGGAGGCTATACCCTCAGGAAATTCAGTGGAAAAGATGGAGAACACCTTATTCAGAGCACTTATTCTCCATTGGTTATTTACAAAAAGAAAGGCAATGAATGGGTATACCAGATGCAGGTAAACGGATACCAGGAACCCTCAAGTTTTCTGGAAACCGACCACCTTGGGAATATCTGGATCGGTCATTCCGTAAAAGGATTATATAAGCTCAGGCTCTCCCGGGAGCTTGACAGTGTCAGGGATTTACGTCTTTTTGGCAAGGCCGACGGCCTCCCTTCTGATTTCAATATTCACGTATTCAAGGTTGAAAACAGGATTGTCTTCACTACCGGAAAAGTTTTATACACCTGGGATGACCTGAATAATAAAATCATGCCTTACACGGTGCTAAACAGCCAGTTGTCAGGATTTGAATCATCCAAGAGGATAGTTGACATGCTCGATAACAGGTACTGGTTCATTAAAAAGGATGATATCGCCTTGTTTGAGATCAGGAACGGGAAGGCAGATATGCTTGTTCATGTTTACCTTCCTTCGTATGGGATCCATATGATGGAAGGATATGAAAACATAATCCATATGGATGACCATCTCAGCCTGGTTTGTCTTGATAACGGGTTTGCAATCCTGGACCTGAAACGCTTGTTATCAGCAAAAACGGGAAGGGCGAAATTAATATTCAGGGATGTTTTCTGCCTTGATTCAAAAGGCGGGAAGAAGCGTTTGATCCCCGATAAATCTCCTTTTATCATTCCTCATACCTGGAATTCGGTATCAATCCACTATACATATATAAACAGCAATAATATTCGCAATTTATACCAGTACAGGCTGTCATCAATAGAGAATGAATGGAGCCCTCTCACTGAAGATGCAGTCATTGGCTATACCCGTCTTCCTAAGGGCAATTATAGTTTTATGGTACGGTCTCTGGATGAACGCGGGATGTTCACCAAACCAATTATTTTGCGATTTAAGATCTTTCCAGCGTGGTACGAGAGTACTGCAGCTTATTTGCTTTATGCCTTGCTGATAATTCTTGCCTTTTTATTAAGCACCCTCCTTTTCAGGAAAAGGTTTATCCGCAGGCAGGAAAAACTGCGTTCACTGGCAGAGAGCCGGGCTATTGAAGAAAGGCAACAATCGGAAAAGGAAATCATCAAGCTGCAGAATGAGAAACTTCAGGCTGAGATCCAGCATAAAACCATGCAGCTTGCCGACTCAACAATGTCGATCATCAAAAAGAATGAACTTCTGATTGAGATCCGTAAAGAACTTGACCAGCAGAAAAAGATGATGGGAAATCAATTTCCATCTCACATCTTTAAGCATATCCATTCACTGATCAGCAAGAACATGACTACCAATCAGGACTGGAAAATATTCGAGGAACTGTTTGACCAGGCGCACCAGGATTTCTTCAAACGATTAAAGATATCATATCCCGACCTTACTCAAAGTGATTTAAAACTCTGCGCATACCTTAAACTTAATCTTTCATCCAAAGAAATCGCACCTTTGCTAAACATCAGCTTCCGGGGTGTGGAAACACGGAGATACAGGATCCGGAAAAGGCTTGGCCTCACCTCCGACAGTAACCTCGTTGAGTTTATTATGCAGTTTTAAGTATAATATTACCACTTCAAAAGAATTTATTTATAAGTAATTCGAAAAACAAATCAAGTCTATATAACAGGTTGTTAGCATATATATTTTTGTTTTGAAGTGTATTTGACGTAGTGCCTCAAACCACTCTTCATTATAATGATGTAATAGTGCTGAAGACAGGGATGTATTTTTTGCTAAACTCCTTTGTATATTGGCTGAAGAAATAACAATTCCTGTTAATTAATTGATTTACATTGACTTATCCAAATACCTCTCGTCTCCTTAGTATTAACAATTCAAGCAACTGCTTATGATTAAATCATTTACACCATTTTTCAATGCGATCCAAAAAAAGGTAATGATTGCATCATTTTTATTGGTGGTCATTGCAACTTCAGCCTTTTCCCAGGCCAGAACTGTAACTGGTACTGTCAGGGCTTCTGACACCAGGGAAACTCTCCCGGGTACAACAGTGAGGGTAAAAGACGCTGCCACAGGAACCGTTACAGATATTGACGGTAAATACAGCATCCAGGTCAAGGCAGGCAAAGCCGTTTTGATATTTTCATTTGTAGGCTATACGCCCCAGGAGGTGGAAATAAATACAGAAAAGACTATCGATGTGGTGCTGGAGCCCTCTAAGATCTCCCTGCAGGAAGTTGTGGTCGTTGGCTACGGAACCATGCGGAAAAGTGACCTTACCGGTTCGGTAGGCACAGTTAAGTCAGAAGATATCATGAAGATTACTGCGATTGACCCGGTACAAAGCCTTCAGGGAAAAGTATCAGGGGTGCAGGTAATGAGTACTTCAGGAACACCCGGAGAAGTTCCGGTTGTCAGGATCAGGGGTGTGGGAACCTTTAATAACTCATCTCCCATTTATGTTGTTGACGGGGTGATCCTCGACGACATTTCCTTTCTCAATTCGGCCGATATAAAATCCATGGAAGTTCTTAAAGACGCTTCCGCTACGGCCATTTACGGGTCAAGGGGAGCCAACGGGGTTATCATGGTCACAACCAAAACCGGGACAGCCGTTGAAGGTAAAACAACCTTCAGTGTCACCGGGGAATATGGAATCCAGAGTGTTGTAAAGGATATAAAGCTGCTTAGCGGCCGCGATTTTGCTGTTGTCGCAAACCAGATAAATCCTGGCACATATAATAATGTGGATGCCGTGCCGAATACCGACTGGCAAAAACAGATCTTCCATGTTGCCCCCGTTTATAATTTCCAGGTATCTGCTTCGGGGGCATCCAAAAACGTTCAATATTATTTAGGATTGGGATATTATAATCAGGATGGAATTATCGATAAATCTAATTATCAGCGTTTTACGGTCAAGTTCAACAATACTTTTAATCTTACTTCCTTCCTGAAATTCGGAACCAATATTACACTTACCCCATTCTCCCAGCAAATAGCGCCGGATGTAACTTACCAGGCCTACCGGGCGATTCCGACCATAGAGCCATATTATGCCAATGGAAATTTCGCAGCAATTGACGGTGTTGGAAACCCCCTGGCCAACCTGGAGTATTCAAACAATTACCGTAAAGGTGTGAGAGGGATCGGAAATATGTTTGCCGAGATCACTTTCCTGAAATCCTTCGTGCTGAAGTCAAGCTTCGGGGTTGACGGAGGCTATTATAAAGGAGAAAGTTTTACTCCTAAATTCACTGTTTATGAACCCAACGGGTCTCCTTCCCAGCAGCAAAACCTCATGAGCGGGCTCTCGAAAGACTGGAGTGATAATATTACATGGCTTTGGGAAAATACGCTCACCTATTTTCATGATTTCAATAAGCATTCTCTTAATGTTGTCGTGGGTTATACCATGCAGAATACTACTTCAGAGGGGGTCAACCTTTATGGAAGGAATATAATCCGCGACAGCCCCAATTTCTGGTATATCAACCCCGCCTATGTCTATGACCCATCAAATAATGTAAATACAATCAATTCTATCAGCAATGGCGTTGATCCGGGAGCATATTATTCGATGGTCTCCTTGCTGGGCCGCGTGAATTATACTTATGACAAGCGGTATATTGCAACATTGACCTTCAGAAGGGACGGATCGTCAAAATTCAGCGAACAGAACCGCTGGTCAAACTTTCCCTCGGTAGCTGCGGGCTGGAATATCTCACAGGAGAAATTCATGAAGAAAGTCAGCTTCATTTCGAATCTTAAGATCCGTGGAAGCTGGGGACAGATCGGTAATGACAAAATAGAGTATTACGACCGTTATTCAAGAGTCGACAACAGCATGGTTGCGGTCTTCGGCTCAAATGCCACAGCCTACCCGGCAGCATCTTACGGTGTAAGCGGAAACCCTGACCTGAAATGGGAAGTATCGTCCCAGTTTGATGCTGGTCTTGAAACAGGCTTTTTCAACAACCGCCTGACCGGGGAGTTTGACTTTTACAATAAAACAACAAATGACATCCTGGTCGAACTGTCAACACCCGGGTATTTTGGCAACGGCCCCGGCCAGAAAGTCAGGTTTAACGCAGCTTCTGTTCTCAACAGGGGTTTCGAATTCAACGTGGGCTGGAAGGATAAAGCCGGCCAGCTGAAATACGGAGTCAGTTTCATTGGGACCACTATCCATAACGAGGTACTAAAAATCGGAGGCAACAGTGGGGTTGATTCGGTTTTAATGGGAGGCTACCTGGGAAATGGCGTTGCCGTAACCCAAAGCAAAGTTGGTTTGCCAATCGGGGCTTTTTACGGTTACAAGACCGACGGGGTATTCCAGTCCCAGGCCGAACTCAATGCCTATCCGCATGATCCGCAGGCAGGGGTGGGCGACCTGAGGTTTGTTGATGTGAACCATGACGGGGTTATCAACGGTCTGGACCGCACATACATTGGGTCCCCTATACCTAAATTTATCTTTGGATTTAATTTCGACCTGGAATTCAAGGGTTTTGATTTCTCGGTAAACATCCAGGGGCAGACAGGAAATAAAATATTCAACGGCAAGGATGCTGTAAGGCCTGATCCTTATAACTTTGAAGCCAGTGTGCTCAGCGCCTGGTATGGACCCGGCACCAGCAATAAAGAACCACGTGCATCCTACGGAGGTTATAATTACACCCCATCCGACCGCTTTATCCAGGATGGCTCCTTCATAAGGATACGAAATGTCATCCTTGGGTATACCCTTCCCCAGAAGCTCAGCAATAAAATTTATATGCAAAAGCTGCGTTTCTACTTAAAAGTGGACAACCTTTACACATTGACAAAGTTCACAGGTTACTCCCCTGAAATCGGCAGCAATGATGTGCTTTCGAATGGAATTGATTACGGCGGATATCCCGTAACAGCTTTGTATGCATTTGGTATTAACATTACAATGTAAAGATTATGAAACCCACGATAAAAACAATTATCTTCTTTCTTTTCATTTCGGGCCTGTTTATCACCCCCGGATGTAAGAAATTTCTGCAGAAAGACCCTCAGGGAACCATGACCCAGGAATCATTCCCGGTATCTGCCTCAGATGCATTGCTTGCAACTAATGCAATTTACACCACAACACGCGAATGGTATTATCATTCAGGAGGTTATCCCATCCTCGACATCATGTCGGATGATGCACGGAAAGGTTCTAATCCGGCAGACCAGGTTGCTACTATAGGCCCTTATGATACATTCAAGATAACAACCACCCAGGACGGTCTCGACCGTTGGTGGAACCAGCTGTATGTTGGTATTAAACGCGCCAATGTGGTGCTTGAAAAAGTTCCGCTCATCGCTATGGATACTGCTTTGCAAACAAGGTACCTCGCCGAAGCTCATTTCCTCAGGGGCTTATTTTATTTCGACATGGTTCGTGCCTGGGGAGGCGTACCTATTGTTACCACTACCAACCCTCCTCTTAAACTCGGCCGATCCACTGAAGAAGAAACCTTTAACCTGGTCATCACCGACCTGCAGTTTGCCGAAAGCCACCTGCCGCTCCGCAGTGGTTACACAGCTCCCGACATGGGCAGGGCAACACAGGGAGCAGCCCAGGCTATGCTGGCCAGGGTTTATCTTTTCAGGAAGAATTACGTAAAGGCCGAAGAATATGCATTGAAAGTCATTGCCTCCAACCAATACCAGCTTGAGGCAAATTTTATCGACGCCAATGGGGTGAACGGCAATAACGGAAAGGAATCAGTGTTTGAGGTTGGCGCCCTGCAGTTTGAAGGAACTGAAGTCGGCGGTGACCAGTATGCAAACACCCAGGGAGTGAGAGGAACACCTAATCGCGGATGGGGTTTTAACCGTCCAACTCCTTCCCTGACCAATTCTTTTGAAAGCGGGGATCCCCGCCTGAAAGGTACTGTCATCAATCTGAAAGATACTATTGATGGTATCGTTATTTTAGGGGACGGAACCACCCCCGCAGTTACAAAAGATTCTGCAGGCAATATCATCGAAGTTCAGTGCTACAACCGTAAAGTATGGGTGCCTGGGGATAATACACAAACCCAATGGGGCCATCACCGCAGGCTGGTCAGGTATGCCGATGTGCTATTGATGGAGGCTGAAGCACTCAACGAAAACAACAAACCTGCCGAAGCCCTTGTATATCTGAATATGATCAGGGCAAGGGCCCGCCAGGGGCAGAGCGGCCTGCTCCCTGATATCACAACGACTGACCAGTCGCAACTCCGTGATATTATCTTTAACGAAAGGAGGCATGAACTGGCAATGGAAGGATGGAGGTTCTGGGACCTGGTAAGAACCGGGCGTGCGCCCTCCGTACTTGGCCCCCTGGGCTTTATCACAGGGACTCACGAACACCTTCCGGTGCCTCAGAGCGAGATTGATATTTCACAAGGAACTTTATCACAAAATCCGGGTTATTAACATCTTCTTTTTATATTTTTCATCTAAAAAAATCAATTATTATGAGAAAACAGATTGTAACATTAAATGTTGTTCTTCTTGCGCTGGTAATGCTCATAGGTGGCATCAGCTGTAAGAAAAGCAGTGACAGTACCACTGCATTCGGACTTTCGTCCCTGATGTGCGGCACCATCGATATGAATGGAGCCACCTCGCCTTCTAACATTCCTGTAAACCCGACCATCGTCGCCACATTTACAGTTGGTGTCAGCGCGGCAAGTGTGACTAACGCAATAACTCTTACCAGGAGCTACGACGGAGCTGTTATCAGCGTAACCGCCACTGTTTCAGGAAATACTATTACTATCGTTCCAACTACCGGGCTTGCCAACGGATCGTTGTATACACTCGGCTTCACTTCGAAAATCACTTCCACCGACGGTCAGGGACTGGCAGCTTTCGTAAGGACCTTCACGACCATCGGGTCATTTATCCCCGATGGTATGATCGCGTATTACACATTTGAAAATACCGCCTCCGACGTTCTGAATAATTATAACCCGAAGGTTGGTGGCGTGATCGGGCTTACTTATGCCACTTCATTCTCACCCGCAGCAGGGATGGCCGCCAAATTCGACGGAGCAACCACTCTTATTGAAATACCTAAAGGTGACTCCCTGGAGCATTCCCAGGATTTCACACTGGCTTTCTGGGTTAAAGCCGACTCCACCAAGCATGGTCAGTTTGTTATGGGCCTTGCAGGCTGGTATGGTTTCCAGTTTGAAATTGCCGGCGATTATACATGGTGTAAACTTGCCGCCCAATATAAAACCAATACTGCTTCCGCTTCACAGGACCTCTGGTTCCCGGGCGATGGGAAAACCAAAGACAACGGTGGATGGAAAGGCTGGACCTTCTGCAAAGACCTGACCAATGCAGGTGGTGTGAAATTTCTCATTGCCAATAAATGGGTCAATGTTGTTTGCCGTTTCACTGCTTCAACCAAGATAGCAACCATGTATTTCAATGGAGAAAAAATGAAAGAGCAGGATTACAACCTTTATGATGCTCCAATGCCAGAGGCACAAGGACTGGTATACAACGGGGCAGCCGGGAACAATACCTTTGTTTTTGGCTTCATTCAGGATAAGGAAAATCCTACAATTGCTGATTCATGGGCAAATTATGACGACCCAGCCAATAACCATTTCAAGGGCCTTCTCGACAACGTCAGGTTCTGGCATAAATCGCTGACCGACCAGGAAATCCAGATGATGTACAATTCAGAGAAACCGTAATATTCTCTGGCATCTTTCGCAGAGAGGGTTTTGGTTTTCCTTAACCCTCTCTGTTTTCTTAAAATACCGCTGATGAAATCACAATGGTTTGTAGTTTTATGCCTGTTAACGTTTATTTTAACAGTCGATTCCTGTAAAAAATCCGCGGATGTATTAACTCCCGGGGCATTACATCTTGCATATACAAGAATCGGCACCGTTTACCTGAGTATTGACACCCCGAATACAGGCCTGGCTGTTGACAGTGCAATCGTAATCTCGTTTAATGAGATGATTGACACCAGCACGGTAAGGGCCGGTGTCAGCCTGAAAAAAAGCGACCAGTCGCAGGTTGCCTGCAACATCACTTTTTCAAATAATTTCACTTCCGTCAGGCTATCACCTAAACTACCGCTGGAACATGCAATCCAATATACCCTGCAACTGGGTTCCGGGATAAAAGGAGCGCAGGCTGAGACGTTTCCTGGGGTAAGCTACAGTTTTACCACCATCAACGGTAAAATGAGACTTGAATCAATCACCCTGAACGGGATTAATTTCATGGGTCCGGCTGTCCTTTACAATATTGACTATAACACGGTCAATATCCAGGTCAGGTTTTCGGAGGCCCTTGATTCATCAAATTACAAATCGGAATTTTATCTTTCAGAAGGCCTGCCTCTGGGGTTTAACCTCTCAAGCGACCGCAAAAGTCTCACCATTTCAAACGGCAGTAAGCTTACCGACATCAAAAGATATGCATTCGCAATTTCATCAAACCTGAAGTCAAAGAGTGGATTTATATTTGACGGCTTTTCAAACTCTTTTTACACCAGGCTTGATTCAACCCCTAAATTTCCAATTATCCCTGATGAAGATCTGTTAACCCTGATACAACAGCAGACCTTCAGGTATTTTTATGATTTTGCGCATCCTTCCTGCGGCATGGCCAGGGAAAGGAATACTTCAGGAGATATAGTTACCACAGGCGGTTCAGGGTTCGGTATCATAGCCCTGGTAGTTGGGATGCACAGGAATTTCATTACCAGGGACCAGGGGCTTACCCGCCTGGCCAAGATCCTGACCTTCCTCGAAACCTGCGACCGCTTCCACGGTGCATGGCCTCACTGGCTGAATGGCAGTAACGGGAAAGTTGTGCCGTTTACAGAACAGGACGACGGAGGGGATCTTGTTGAGACTTCTTATATGGCTGAAGGTTTATATACCATGCGCCAGTATCTTGATTCGACAAATGTGAGTGAGAAATCACTTATCAGCAGGATCACCACCCTGGTTAACGGAGTGGAATACGACTGGTATACAAGGGGGCAGAATGTGCTTTACTGGCACTGGTCCCCCGACTACGGATGGGCTATGAATATGCAGATAAGGGGGTATAATGAGGCCCTTATTACCTACATCATGGCCGGAGCTTCACCAACACATCCTGTGAGTGCGGCAGTTTATCATCAGGGCTATGCCCAGAACGGCACAATAAAAAACGGGAACAGTTTCTACGGCTTTATCCTCCCTCTTGGTGAAGACTACGGCGGCCCGTTGTTCTTCACACATTATTCTTTCCTGGGAATTGACCCGCGGAACCTGAATGATGAATACGCCAATTACCGGATACAGAATATGAACCATTCGATGATCAATTACTCCTATTGTGTTGCTAACCCACAGCATTTTCTGGGTTACAGTTCCCATTGCTGGGGGCTTACGGCAAGCGACAATCCATGGGGATATAATGCCCAGTCGCCGACCAATGACCTTGGCGTCATTACCCCAACCGCTGCCGTTTCGGCCCTGCCCTATACACCGGTCCAGTCAATGAACGCAATCAGGCATTTCTATTATATCCTTGGTGACAGATTATGGGGAACATATGGATTTTACGATGCCTTTGATATGACGGCAGGCTGGTGGGCCGATTCATATATTGCTATCGACGAAGGGCCAATTATTTGCATGATCGAGAATTACCGTTCCCAACTGCCCTGGAACCTGTGTATGAGCAGCCCTGAAGTAAAGGCATCACTGACAAAACTAGGTTTTACATATTAATTAGTAATCCCGGTCCATTAAATATTAAACCTCATGCATTTTCATTCCGGATCTTTGAAATCCTGCCTGCTTATATTCATCCTTAACCTGCAGATCCTGGTTGCGATTTCCCAGGAGGCCAGGGTTAACAGACTTTCCCCGGCCGACAGCATCAAGGTTGAGACATTGATCTCAAGGATGACCCTTGATGAAAAGATCGGACAATTGACTTTACTGGCATCGGCATGGAACGCAACCGGTCCGGCAATGAATGCCGATTGTGAGCAACTCATAAAATCCGGGAAGGCAGGTGCGGTCCTCAATTTTTACACTGTGGATAAAGTGAGGGACCTTCAGAAACTTGCCGTAAACGGATCCCGTCTCGGGATACCGCTGATATTCGGTAATGATGTAATCCACGGTCATCGCACTATTTTCCCAATCCCTCTTGGCCAGGCTGCTAGCTGGGATATTGCCGCCATTGAAAAAGCCGAACAAATTGCCGCCATGGAAGCCTCCGCCGAAGGGATCAACTGGACCTATGCCCCCATGGTGGATATTGCACGCGATCCGCGATGGGGAAGGGTTGCTGAAGGGGCAGGGGAAGACACATGGCTTGGTAGCCTCATCGCCAAAGCCAGGGTCAGGGGTTTTCAGGGTGACAATTATACGGATGGGAAGCATGTTCTGGCTTGCGTAAAACATTTTGCGGCCTATGGTGCCGCTGCTGCAGGCCGCGATTATAACATTGTCGACATCTCCCCTGTCTCCCTTATTGAAAACTATCTTCCGCCTTATAAAGCCGCTGTTGATGCAGGTGTAGCTTCTGTGATGACTTCTTTCAATGAGATCAATGGCATACCTTCAACAGCCAATCGCTGGCTTCTTAACGACCTGCTTAGAAAAGAGTGGGGTTTCAGGGGGTTTGTAGTCACCGACTGGACCTCGATAAATGAAATGGTAGCCCATGGCGTGGCTGCCGATTTGAAAGCTGCTGCCAGCCTGGCTATGAATGCCGGTGTTGACATGGATATGCAGGGAAGTGCTTTCCTGAATCACCTGGAAGAACTATTAAAAGAAAATAAGGTAACGCAGGCAGCCATTGACGAAGCTGTTCGCCGTGTTCTAACAGCAAAATTTCAACTGGGTTTATTTACCGACCCTTATCGCTTTTGCAATAAACAACGCGAACAAACCGAAATCATGACTAAAGAAAGTCAGGATTTTGCAAGGAACCTGGTAGCCGAAAGCTGTGTCCTTCTTAAAAATTCCAACAACACACTCCCTGTCCCCCCGGGTGCAAAAAGTATTGCGGTGATAGGCCCCCTTGCAGATTCCAGGAAAGATATGCTGGGTAACTGGTATTCAGCCGGGAAATGGGAGCAGGCAGTCAGCCTGCTCGAAGGGCTCAGGAACCGGTATGGCAAACAACTGAGGATTGTTTATGAGAAAGGCTGCAACCTGAACGACAGCTCGGTCAGCGGCATTGATGCTGCAGTCAAGGCAGCCAGGGAAGCAGATTTTGTAATCCTTTCACTGGGGGAAAGCGGCGAGATGAGCGGTGAGGCAGCTTCCCGGACGAATATCGACCTTCCGGGCATGCAATACACCCTTGCAGACGCAGTCATAAAAGCAGGGAAACCAACGGCAGTAGTGCTTTTTAATGGACGTCCCCTGGCAATCAGCAGGCTGGACCAAATCGCACCGGCTATCCTTGAAACCTGGTTCGGCGGGACACAGGCAGGGAACGGAGTTACCGATGTTATTTCAGGCGACGTTAATCCCTCAGGAAAGATCACGATGAGTTTTCCCAGGAACACCGGCCAGATCCCGGTATATTACAATGTGAAAAATACAGGAAGGCCTTACAGCGCTGACCGCCCTGATGAAAAATATGTTTCCAGGTACCTCGACTGTCCGAATACACCTCTTTATCCCTTCGGATTTGGCCTGAGTTATACAATCTTCACATACTCCGGCATCAAAGCAGTTGTTGATGGCAACAGCATTACGATTTCAGCAAAGGTCGCCAACTCAGGCGGATGCGACGGTGAAGAAGTTGTACAACTTTACATCCAGGACAAAGTCGGCAGTATTACAAGACCTCTCAAAGAACTTAAAGGTTTTAAAAAGCTGATGATCAAAAAAGGGGAATCGGTGAATGTTTCATTCACCATCAGCCGGGAAGATCTTTCTTTTTATCATCCTGACCTGATGAAGTACTGGGAACCCGGCGAATTCAATGCATTTATTGGAGGGAGTTCTTCAGAGGTAATTTCTGCCTCGTTTAAGCTCTGAGTAACCACCTCCTCTGAATCAGTTTATTGAAGCTTTCGCTGAAACAGGAATTATGTTTCAGCCGGTTCCCTGCCGCTGCAGGGTGATACAATTCTTGAAACTCAGGTTAACGTTATAATAAGGAACCATATGAAGATCAGAAACTCTCTGCTGTTTTTATTCTTTACCCTGTCCCTGGCTGCCGCACAAGCCCAGAACACCGTTTTCACATCCCATGGGAAAGTAAAATTTCCAACAACATCCGCCGACGAGAAAATGCTCGACTCGATACAGCACAAAACTTTTCTCTTCTTTTTGCATGAATATCATCCCGGGAAGGGGATTGTTAAAGACCGAACTACCAGCACTTCACCCTGCAGCATTGCAGCAACCGGGTTTGGCATTCCCGCTTTTGCAATTGGTGCGGAAAGGAACTGGATCAGTCGCGGACAAGCCGCCGAGATCACGCTTAAAATTCTTACGTTCTTTATGAATTCCGTTCAAAGCACCGGTACAAATGTGACCGGTTATAAAGGATTCTATTATCATTTCCTTACTATGGATTCCGGCACGCGTAAATGGAATTGTGAACTTTCGTCAGTAGATACAGGCCTTTTGATGATGGGTGTCATCTTTGCCAGGAACTATTACAGCAAGGATAATGACATTGAAAAACAGATCCGCTCACTCTCGGCAATTCTGCTTCACAGGATCGACTGGAATTTCATGGTATTGCCCGCTTCAAGTCAATATGCTTCTACTATTTCCATGGCCTGGACTCCCGAAAAAGGGTTGGAGGATTTTGGCTGGAGCGGTTATAATGAAGCACTTTTCCTGTATATTCTGGCAGCAGGCAGCGGGATGAACAATGCAGAACAATGCTACGGTTCTTGGTTGAAAACATATAAGTGGTACACACCATATAAAGGATTATCTCATGTTGCTTTTCCTCCCCTGTTCGGCCACCAGTTTTCACAGGCATTTATAGATTGCCGTGGTTTGGTTGATAAGTACATGAAGGAAAAAGGAATCGATTATTTTGAAAACTCCCGCCGCGCAACCTATGTTCAGCGAAAGTATGCAACTGAAAACCCGAAAGGCTGGATTGGTTATGATTCGCTTTGCTGGGGAGTTACAGCAAGTGACGGCCCCCCCGACAAATTTAATTTTGGGAATAAAAAATTCCTGGGATATGCAGGAAGGGGAACCAGCGGACCGGAATACAATTATTTTGATGATGGGACTATCGCCCCCTACGCTGCCCTCTCATCATTGCCTTTTGCGCCTGAAATAGTGTTCCCTGCAATTAAATCAATGAATAAAAAGTATGGCGCTGAATTATGGGGGAAATACGGTTATTATGATGCCTTCAACCCTACGGCAAAATGGGTAGACGATGATTTTCTAGGTATAGATGAGGGCCCCATGCTGATCATGATAGAAAACTTCAGGACGGGCCTGGTCTGGAACAACGTGATGAAGGATACTATTATACAAAAGGGGTTGAACAAACTTGGCTTTGAATATGTGAAATAAAATTTACTCATGTTATGAAAAATCATATCCGGAAGAGGCTGTTTATACTATTCCTGTCGGTTTTTGCAACTTTCATCACTTCCGCCCAGATATCAACACTTGACTCCTTTGAAAACAAGAATGGCTGGACTTTCATCAGATCCGACGGGGTGAATCTTAAATTATCCATTGAAAAAGGGTTGACGGGCAACGCGATCCGTTTTGATTATGATTTCACCAATGGAACCGGTTATGGAGGCATACAGAAGTTGTTTCCTATAGACCTGCCCGACAACTATGAATTTACATTCTCTTATAAAGCCGAATCCCCTGCCAATAATTTTGAGATAAAATTTATTGACAGTACGGGTAATAATGTCTGGTGGGTTAACAACCACAACTTTGACTTTTCAAGAGAATGGAAAAAGGTTAGGATAAAAAAAAGACATATCCGCTTTGCCTGGGGACCAACTACCGACCAGAATCTAAAACGGATTGACAGGATTGAATTTACTGTTTCATCGTTTGTTGGCGGCAAAGGCACAATCTGGATTGATGATCTGAAGTATGAGCCGCTTCAGCCCGAAACTCAATCCTACCCTATTCCTGTAATTACAGCAAGTTCAACTTTGCCTGGTCATTTGCCTGAGTTTATTTCCGATCACTCAAATGAGACATTCTGGGAAAGCACTGGCAATAAAGACCAGGTTGTTTGCTTTGACTTTAAAGTACTCAGGGAATTCGGCGGTTTACAAATCAATTGGCTGAAAAATAAATATGCGAAAGATTTTGATGTTTTTTTATCGGATGACGGCCAAAAATGGGAAAAAGTTTATTCTGTTAAATCAAACCAGGGTGATGTTAGTTTTATAAGGCTTCCCGAAACAGAAGCAAAATACCTTCAGATAAGCCTTTTAACAAGCAATTCCGAAAAAGGCTTCGGTATAAATGAAGTGAAATTTCTGGACATTAAAAACTCCATGAGCCCGAATGATTTTTTAATTTATGCCGCTAAAAATTCCCCGCCGGGAAATTATCCGAGGTACTTCTCAGAACAGGCTTCTTACTGGACAATTACCGGCGTTAACAATGATGTGAAGGAAGCGCTGATCAATGAAGATGGAATGGTTGAAGTTGATAAAGCACTGTTTTCGATTGAGCCGATGATAAAATCAGGGGATTCTCTTTATAACTGGAGCAACGTTAAATCATCTCAGTCAATGGGGACTCCCGGGGATAAGGGTGACTTTAATTTTGTGCCATCTGTGAGCTGGCAGCTTCCCGATCTTCAATTCGTAACCGGTGTAACGGCAAGCGGGGAGGCAAACAAGGATTCGAGGCTTGATATCAGCTATTCCTTTACAAACCTGTCGGCCCGGCCAAAAGATTTTGAATTTTATCTGCTGATACGCCCATACCAGGTCAATCCTTATTACCAGTTTCTGAATCTTACCGGAGGGTCGGGGAAAATAAATTCCGTCAAGGAAGAAGCCGGCGGAGTTATAGCTGTTGATGACAAAGTTATCCTGCCCCAGAAAAAGTCTAGTTCTTTCGGTGCGTTCAGCTTTGATAACGGTAATATTGTTGATCTTTTACGTAAAGGTAACTTCCCCCGGGATAAATCTGCCGGGGATCAGAACGGGCTGGCCAGCGGGGTCCTTAAATATTCATTGCACTTAAATCCCGGTGAACATATCCGTTTCTTTTTGGTTGTTCCGTTTTATGGCAGAAAAACCGGTGACCAGGGACTTAACAATGATTATATCGCAAAGGAATCTGATAAAGCCACTGAATTCTGGAAAACGAAAACGGGGCATATAAAGTTTAACCTGCCTGAATCGGCAAACGGGATAATAAATACATACAGGTCAAATCTTGCATACATCCTGGTCAACAGGGACAAGGCAGGTATTCAGCCTGGTTCGCGTTCGTATGAACGCAGCTGGATACGCGACGGAGCATTGACCTCATCAGCGCTTCTGAAGTCAGGTATCGTGGCTGAAGTCAAAGATTTTATTGAATGGTTCACCTCTCACCAGTTCCAGAACGGGAAAGTCCCCTGCGTGGTTGATTTCAGGGGGCCCGATCCGGTTCCCGAAAACGACAGCCACGGGGAGATGATCTACCTCATCCGCGAATATTTCAACTTTACAAAGGATACGGTTTTTCTCAGGTCAAAGAATAAGAATGTACTTAAGGCTGTAGAATATATCGAATCGCTGATCGCCGAACAGTCAACCAGCCGCTTTAAAAACGGCAACGACAGTGTGCGGGCCTGTTACGGACTAGTAACCGAATCGATCAGCCATGAAGGTTATTCGGCAAAACCCATGCACTCTTACTGGGATGATTTCTTTACCATGAAAGGATTGAAAGATGCTGCCGAGATCCAGAAGATCCTTGGCGAGAAGGAATCCTATGAAAGAATTTCAAAAGTTCGCGATTCATTTAAGGAGAACCTGTACAACTCATTGCAGCTTGCAATGAAATCAAAGAAAATAAATTATATCCCCGGTTGTGCCGAGCTCGGTGATTTTGATGCCACATCAACCACTATCGCCTTAACCCCCTGCAATGAACTGATCAATTTGCCAAAGCCACAGGTTTATAACACGTTTGATAAGTATTTTGAATTCTTTAAAAACCGCAGGGACGGAAAGACTGACTGGATTAATTACACTCCTTATGAAAATCGTTTGATCGGTTCATTTATACTGTTGGATCAGCCTGAAAGAGCCCATGAGTTAATAGCGTTTTTCCTGCATGACCAGCGCCCTCAGGGATGGCATGACTGGGCGGAAGTCGTGTGGAAAGAATACCGTGCTCCAAAGTATATCGGCGACATGCCTCACACCTGGGTCGGAAGTGATTTTATAAATGCCATCCGTGCCATGTTCGTTTATGAAAACGAATATGACCAATCTCTTGTTCTGGCTTCGGCGCTTTACCAGGATTGGATCGATTCGCCGGCGGGAATGTCGGTAGAACATCTTCCCACTTATTACGGGGAAATCTCCTATTCAATTAAAAAAGATAAGGACAGATACATATTTTCAATTTCCGGTGATCTGAAACTTCCTCCCAATGGCATAAAGATCAAGAACTTTAACGGCTCGAAGCTGCCTCTCAGAGTCACCGTTAACGGTCAAGGGCAAAACGGTTTTACCGAAAAGGAGATTTCAGTAAAAACCTGTCCGGCAGAGGTGGTGATTTATTATTAAAAGAGCAGGACCATATAGAAATACATTAACCATAAGGGACACCTATAATGGAGCAAGAAACAGTAAAGGACCAGAATTCAAAACCGGAACACCAGATCCGCTTTTCTCAGTTGGCTGCTTATGGCGCCGGGGGCATTATCCCTATTGCACTCTTCAATATAGCGGGGATACTTGTGGGACTGATGGGCAATATAAGCCTGGGACTGAGTGCGTTCTGGCTGGGAGCCATCCTGATTGTTCCACGTTTATGGGATGCCCTTTCCGATCCTTTTATCGGCCACCTTTCTGATAATACCCGGACCCGTTGGGGACGCCGGCGACCCTATTTGCTGGTTGGCGGAATACTCGTTGCAGTTTTTTTTGTGGTCATCTGGTGGATTCCAAAAGGGGATATGGTGCGAACGTGGTTCCCTTCGGATACGGGTTTTCAGTGGTTCCAGCTTTGCTATATTCTTTTTTCCCTTCTCCTGTTTTTTACTGCCGTTAATCTTTTCGAGATCCCTCACGGCGCCCTTGGCATGGAGATGACCACCGATTACCACGAACGTACCCGGCTGTTCAGTGCAAAGAGTTTCGTAGGCAATCTTTTTGCCATGGGCACACCCTGGCTTTTTGCCCTCGCCAGCATGGAAATTTTCAAAGGTCCCGGAGGAAATGAAGCCGATGGCATGCGTTATGTTTCCCTGATGATCGCTGCTTTCCTCATCCCGCTTTCAGTCTGGTGGTTTTTCAAATTACGTGAACCGGGATTTGTAAAAGCTGCAAAGCATGAAAAAACACCCTTTTGGCAAGACATGAAGCATACAGCCACCAACAGGAACTTTATCATGCTGACGCTGACGATCTTCACGCTGGCTATGGGCTTTAATTTCGTCCAGCTGATAGGGTCATATATCCCTATTTTTTATGTTTTCGGGGGAGATAAGGTTGCCGGAGCTTACCTGCTCGCGATCAATGGGATGATCTGGGCTATCACCGGGGTGCTGGCAGTATTTCCCCTCAACTGGATCAGCCCGAAACTGGGTAAAAGAAATACGCTGACCATTGCTATTTTACTCATGTGCCTTGCACAACTATCTAAAATTATATGCTATAACCCAACACATCCCTACCTGATCATCATCCCCACGATTCTTCTTTCTGCAGGAATGCTGTTTTTCTTCACACTTGGATCTTCCATGGTGGGCGACATCTGCGATGAAGATGAACTCAAGACCGGTTACCGTTCCGAGGGAAGCTATTACTCGGTATTCTGGTGGTTCATCAAAATGGGATCCGCCCTGGCCAGCTTTGTAACTGGTGTGTTGATCGTATTTACCATGTTTGACGAAACCCAGGTTACGAAAGTCGATAAAATACAGGGAAGTGTACGTGAGATGCGCAGCACCGTTCAGTTCTGGAAAGGCTACCATGGAATAACCAGCGCAAATCAGGAGTGGCTTGAAAACACTAAAACCCGGAACTCTGAAGCTCTCAATGAGTCAAAAGAATATCTCACTTACCTGGGAAAAGAATCACTTAAAAACCAGGATGAGACGAACGTGAATCTGCATGAATATCCGAACCAGAAGAAAAATGAATTGCTCAACGCCATCTCCACTACAAAAGCAACCATTGGTTCGCTGGAACAGCTGCAATTGAGTTTTGAAAAACCAGGGGCCGGCGCCCAATCCTCCAGGCTTGACAGCCTCATCAAAGAAGCAATCCCGCTTACACTACAGACGAAGATCGTAAAAGCAAGGATCAACTCATTTGAGCTTATGTCGCGGCTGGAAGATAAATCCCTGGGAACAAAGAACAGCAAAGCACATTATAATAAGCTTATGGAGGAGGTAACAGGGGTGAATAACCGCCTTTTAAACCTGAACACGAAATCATCACCCGATTCTCTGGAAAAAGAGCTCGGCTCAATCGAAAGCAGCATCATGCCACTCACCCAGCAAACACCTTATACGCTTTTAATGATGAGGGTTGTTGAGATCGGGTTGCCTTTGCTATTAAGCATTTTTTCTATTTTCTTTGTCCTTCGCTACTCCCTCACAGAAAAACGAAGCCATGAAATTAAGGACCTTCTTAAAAAAAGAGCACTGAACAGTGAATAGTGAACAGTGAACGTTAATGATCGTGAAGAAAATCGTGACCAATATCCTGCATCCAGTTATCCAGTGACCAATGAACTTCAGCATTAAAGAAAACAATTTTTATCTCGATAACAAAAAGGTATTTCTCAATTCGGGGGAGATACATTACTTCAGGATCAAACGTGACTTATGGGACAAGCATCTCGACGAAGCCAGGGAGGCCGGCCTTACAACAGTGAGCACCTATGTTCCATGGGCCTGGCACGAACCTGAAGAGTCTGTGTTTGATTTTGAAGGCTCAACATGTCCCGAACGTGATCTCAAAGGCTGGCTTCAGCTATGCCAGGATCACAATTTGCATTGTATTGTAAAGCCGGGCCCGTTTATCCTTGCGGAGTTCCGTGGAGCCGGGCTGCCCGACTGGTTCCTGGGGCAATATCGCGATGAAGTCAAGATGCGCAACAGCAAAGGCGAAATTTTCCCAAGCGACGGAGTAAGCCTGTTTAATAAGAAATACCTGGAAAAAACAGCCCTTTGGTATGACCAGATCATGCCCTTCATAGCTGAACGTGAACTTTGGGCAGGCGGTCCGATCATCATGATGCAGGTCTGTAATGAGATCGGTGTATTTTCATGGCTTGCAAAGCAGGCCGATTATGGCAACGCAGTGAAAGAGCGCTTCATTTCATATTTATCACGGAAATTCACCGGCATTGCAGAGATAAACCATTTGTGGGGGACCGGATATAAGAACTTCGCTGATGTTGAGCTTCCCCCCGACGGCAAACTGCCCTATTCATCAAAGGGTGACCGCGGCCGTGATTATGAATGGCATTGTTTCTGGAGAACTTATTATGGCGACTACCTCAGGATGCTGACTGCCATGGCCCGTGAAAGAGGTGTGACAGTCCCCCTGTATCACAATCTTCCCGGATGGATCTATGGTAACGGTTATGAATTCCCCGTCAACATAACAATGTATGAAGATCTGTTCAGAGAGAAAAGCGAGATTGTTTTCGGGGTGGATCATATTCCTGAATTCATGTCATACCGCAATTTGCATGACGACCGTATCATAAATGATATCACTGCTGCAATGCAGGGGAGCAAGCCTTTGTTTGCCGCCGAATTCCAATGCGGTTCGCGGGAGTATCACGTGGTGCCAAATCCGCGTGAAATGGAGCTCTTCTACAAAGCAAGCGTTGCCAACGGCATCACCGGATGGAATTACTACATGTTCTCCCAGGGACGCAACCCGTTCCGCAAAGGTTATTCCGGGGAAACTTTTTACTGGTTCACCCCTCTCAATGCCGAAGGTGAGCGCGGCAGTGCCTTCCCCCTCGTCAGGCGGATGAATAAACTGGTTAAAACCTCCGAAAACCTTATCGTTAATGCAAAACGTAAAGCCGGGGTATGTGTCCTTTTTTATCCTCCGTATTATGCTACCGAGCTTGAAAGACCGCTTGAGGGCGGATGTGAGCTTCAGTTTACGCCTTCTGCCATCCGCAGACCTGCATACTTCGACGGATTGCTGAAAGTGTTGCAGGTGCTTAACATCGATTATAATATGGTTGATCTTTGTAAGGCTTCTGCGGATGAACTGGGTGAATACAAACAGGTTTGGGCCTTCTGCACCGACGAAATGAATGCAGATGATCAGCAGACCCTTGTTGATTATACCAAAGCGGGCGGCAACACCGTTATTTTCCCCTGCCTGCCCGATCGTGAGATGACGCAGGAACCATGCACCATCATCCGCGATGCACTCTCGGTATCCCCATCGGGAAAAGAAAGCATAGATTCACCCCTGATCGATGTCTTTGATTTTAAAGATATCAAGTGCGCTAATCCGCAGATAATTTACTCGGAAGAATCGCTTGCCGGTGCCGAAATTATTGCCCGGACCATCCCCGGTTCCGCCTGCGGGTTCATCAAAATTCTCGGCAACGGATCTGTGATCCACCTGGGAACCTGGATTGGATTCGACACCGAAGGCCAGAAACCCGTCTATGAAGCCATTCTCGGGAGATCAGCTGCAAAGCTCAGGCAGGCATGGACAGGCAACGATAATATCGCGGTAAGAGAAAGATTTACCGTAAATGGCTCCGGGGTTCTTTTCATAGGCAATTATTACAATGAAGAATATACAGGCAAAGTTACCTATACTCATCCCCAAAATGGTGAAGCTGTTACAATCCCCTACTCCCGGGGTGAGATCACATGGCCGGCCCTGTATTCCGTTTTAAGCCCGCTATGCCTGGAAGTTTCCGAGGGATTAAAGATCCTGCACTGCACCTCCGACATCCTCGGCATTGAAGAAAATTTTGGACAGATTGAGATTATGCTTTACGGCGATCGTGACCTGGCCGGGGAGATCGTTTTTGAAGGGGAGAATGTTAATAAAATAATATCGGCAACATTACGCGGTAAGACTGTCAAAGTTGTCCGTGATGAGAAACGTATCGCGTTCATATATAATCATAAGCACAAGACCGAGATGATCCTGAACATAGTCATAAGCTGAATTTCCCGTTTCAATACTATCAACATGCCGGTAAAAAGAACAATGAATATTAAAAACAAAACCGGGCTTTCCTTTAATTTCCTGGGAAATGGTTCCCTGAAGAGTATTGAAGCTGATACGGTCAGGATTAGCCTGAAAGCCGCAACAGCATTCTCAAAATCAGGGGCTAACATTTATCTCAGAAAGAGGTCAAACCCCTTTGAATTCAAGGCTCTGCTGGGTCCTGAAAGCAACAGCCGTTTTCTTATCAGTGAAGGTTCATTCATTGCCAGGGGGCATTGGGCCTCACTTGATTATACATGTGTTTTGCAGCTTTCAGATAAAAGTCTCAGCTGGCAATGGGGCATTGATATTACCAACACTTCTGGAAGCCCTGTTGAACTTGACCTGATCTGTTTACAGGATGTGGGTTTAAAGCCAATAACCGACGGATTGATCAACGAACAGTATGTAAGCCAATACCTTGAAAGGCGTATTCTTGAAGATAAAAACCATGGTTCAGTAATATGCTGCCGCCAGAATATGAAAGAAACTGCCGGCAATCCATGGCTGATGATGGCATGTAAAAACACGGCAACATCCGCGAGTGTCGACGGCATGCAGTTTTATGGTAAAACGTACCGTGAAACAGGGATCCCTGAAGGCCTGCTTGCCGATAAACTTTGCGGCGAATATGCAGGCGAATCCTCTGTTCTTGCCATACAGGAAACACCATTTAACCTTGCAGCCGGCGACCATCATAAAAGTGATTTTGTTGCAAGTTATTTACCCGATCACCCCTGGGCAACATCAGACGATGACCTGAACCGCCTGGCCAGCCTGATTGCTGAATTCGGCGATGATGCTTCACCGGATACACGAAATGAATTGATTACCCCTGATAAGAATGTTTTCAATACCTCGGATTTTTTACCCGTGGATGACCTGAACGGGGATGATCTAAATGGATTTTTCGGGAGTGAAAGAAGGCAGGCTGAAATGGAGAATGGACGGCTTCTTTCATTCTTCTCAGGCCAAAGCAACCATGTGGTGCTTCGTTCCAAAGAACTGCTTGCCGACCGTCCACATGCCCATATCATGCAAGCCATGGCAGGCTTCGTCCCCGATGAAAACATTGTATCAACAACATCCTTTGCCGGCGGGGTTTTTAATTCACACCTTACCCAGGGTAATACTAATTTCAATATCCTGCTTTCGGTTTGCACCACTGCATTCAACCTCGATACGGAAACAGGGCAAAGGATCTTTGTTGAGATTGACGGCCTGAAATACCTGCTCGGACTCCCTTCCGCATTTGAGATCGGCCTGAATCATTGCCGGTGGATCTACAAACACGGAGATCATTGTTTCCAGGTCCGGAGCTGGACTTCCAAAACAGCCCCCCAGGTGAACATCGACTTTAAAGTGCTCAGCGGAGGCGAAGTGGACCTTTTAATAACCCATCATTTTGATCATCTGAACGGATGGACTGTCATCCCTGGCAAAACAGTCGGTGAATATGTGGCCAGGCCAAAGCTGGGCAGCATGATCACTACTAAATTTCCACAGGCACAATTCAGGATGATAGTTAATAG
>Ga0194039_1000051_pt1 | contig 74423 bp, 64 predicted proteins | sample JunL228m_MetaG_FD_148679 | JGI IMG/M metagenome (GOLD analysis project Ga0194039, IMG submission 148679) | Anoxic zone freshwater microbial communities from boreal shield lake in IISD Experimental Lakes Area, Ontario, Canada - Jun2016-L227-8m | ecosystem: Environmental > Aquatic > Freshwater >...
AATGCAAAACCAGGTTACTGTTTGCAAAGGGTGTTTCGCCAAACCTGTCTACAGTGACCGACACGTTGTAAATGTTGCCTGAACTGTATCCTTCACTTATGGTGATGCCAAAAGCAGTTTTTATGGTGTACTCTGATTCGTAAATCGGTAAATACGATGTATACAGGCTAACCGAATGATCACCGCCCTCAAGCCGTTTGATCCCGTCAAAAATGGCAGTTGGATAACCGGGGATAACATAATAACTGTTCCGCGTATTCGAAGCGGTATAAGCATAAGTGTCGCCGTTATGATTTTCAACCACCGCTACCTGCTGGCCGTTCTGAACAAGGTCGTCGGCCCCCATAGCAGCTCCCGGACAAAACTGGCACCATGTACCGGTCGCAACCTCCAGTAGAACGTATTGTTTATCATGCGTATATGTATAAACCGTTTTCACCAGGGTGTCATTGGAATGATCCATGTCTGAGGCCAGGGAAGTATAGATCTTCATTTTATATATCGCTTCGGATTCGGGAAGCGTAAATGATGTAAAGTTCACAACGGCAGTATCCCATAAAGCGATGGATGTCACTGTCAGGCTGTCGGAATATATTTCATTGTTATCATAATTATAAATTTTGCAGACCACCTGAAACCCTGTTTCAGTAGTTAATCCGGTATTTTTTATAGTGGCTGAAGGTATTATCGGTGCCGTGCTTGTTAAATACTTTTCATTATTGATTGAAATGGTTGACAGATCGTCGGCAGGAGGAACCGTGAGGCTTACATCATCCACAAACATATTGTCGCCATACTGGCTGTATCCCCTCAAAATAAGGTAGTTGGTCCCGGTAAGGCCGGCCGGAAGAAGGTAGGAGTGTTTATACCATCCATCCACCGGGTTGTATCTTGGTATTGTTGCTAACCAGGTTGCCCCGGTCAAACTGGCAGCAGAATTATAGTAAACGCCGATACTGTCATTATATATTGGCCAGCCCGAATCGCCATATTGCCAGAAACTGAACACATGTACTGATGAGCCGGTAAAGTCCAGGGGTGGGGAAACCAGCAGCGCATTCACTGTGGGCAGGAAGTCATAACTATTATATTCTGCCATGCCTGTCCCGCTATGAGGACTGCAAGCGGGGGTCACACCGGCGGTTACCCGCTTCCACAACCCGGTTCCCGCAGCCTGGATGTTCTGCCATCCTGCAGGGGGGAAAGTTGTTCCATTAAAACTTTCATTTAAGGTTTGTGCCCATCCTGACACGATAAAGCCCAATGATACTAGTACCAAACAAATTTTTTTCATTGTTTACTGATAAATTTCTCGTGGAGGAATGCTTTTCCGAATAAGGACATCACTAACTGACAGCTATCAGAAAAGCGGTGCAAATTTACCATCTTTTCCCGGAAACTCCCAATTTGTTGATGATGAAAAGGAAAGAAAAAACGGTCTGATCTCGTTGACGAGATTTCCAGGCGGACTATTTCTTCAGGATTTTTTTGGTAATATTGCTCTGTCCATCAGCAACTTTCAATAAATATAAACCTTTTGGGAGCATGCTGATATCGAGTTCAGTATTTTCATTGGTTAATGAGGTTTGCAGTACTGCCTCTCCATTCAGATTACAAACCGACATCCGGTAGCTCCTTTCCTTGCTGAAACCGATTATGGAAACTGTGATCGCCCCGCTTGAAGGATCAGGATAAACAATGAGATTGCCGGATGTTTCATGTTTGTTATCTATACCGGTATGATCAAAGCATTGAAAATGTGCATTATACTCATACACCCCTGACAGGAAATAAATCCAGATTTGTTTTGAATAAATGGATAGCATCCCAAGGGCGGGAGTCCAAACACCGGCAATGGATTCTTCATATTTCCCTGTAATTGAATTTCCATTGGCATCATAGGTGTAGGAATACCGCGTATAATTCTCCCACACATTCGTTTGCCAAATCTGCCAGGTTTCGGTCAGTTTATTCCCGTTTGCATCATATGCAAATTCACATTGCTGGTTATCCACCCATGCGCCTGCATCCCACGTTTGTAAATGCGAAGAAGTACACCTTCCGCCGGTATTGTAAATATAGGTTTCAAAAGTAGAGTTCTCCCATGCATTAGATTGCCAGTTTTGAAACAATTCGGTAAGTATATTCCCGTCAGGATCATTGGTGAAAGTAATCAGGTAACCGTTTACCCATGCTCCTGACTGCCATTCCTGGTATTGCTGGGTAAGCAGATGATTGAAGGTGTCGTAGGAATTGGTATACTTAAGTTGATTCTCCCATGCCCCTGACTGCCAGGATTCTTGAAGGGTGCTGATTATATTATTATGTATGTCATAAGTGTCGGTCCAGCGCATATAGTTTTCCCAGGTACTGGTATTCCATTGTTCAGAGAGCTCGGTCAGAAAATTTCCATATGCATCATAAGTGTTTGTGTACCTCATATTATTGACCCAGGTGTTGGATTGAAAGGCTTCGTCCAACTCGGAAACCTGGTTCCCGCCGGCATCATAGGTATATGTCATTCTCGTGGAATTTACCCAGGCCCCTGATTGCCAATTTTCATCCAATTCGGTTAGCTCATTTCCGCTGGCATCATAGGAATAAGTTTGTCTGAAGCTGTTTACCCATGCCCCGCCCAGCCTTCTCTGTGTTAAATGGCTCAACATATTGCCATGGTTGTCAAGGGTAGCCGTATGCCTTTCGAGTTCGCCTGACGTGCCGTATGAAATTATCGTATCCCAATTGCAGACGACCGATGCAAGTTTGATCAATGCCCTGTTTTGAAAGTTACTGAAAAAACCATTCCCGGGAGGTGTATTATGATGATCCTGCAGATTGGTAAAACGGTCTGTCCCTGCATGAAAAGCAGGATTTACATGTGGCAGGATGGCAAATGCCTGGCAGGAAAAAAATATCATTGCAGCGAAAAAGAATAAGTGTTTTTTCATATGGTTTCCCGTTAGAATGTTAATTTTTTTCAAAAATACCATTTTCCCAACACTCCACAATTGGAGATAATAAAAATCAAAATCCTGTTTAAAAAATCCCCGGGTACGGCAGATCTCAAACTTTTCTAATGTTCAGAAAGGCCGGCAAGACCTGATTGAAATAAACAGGGAAATGACTTCAAGGGATGCACCGGCACCGAAGCCTTTTGGTTATTGTATAAATTTTTCTATAATCACTAACAGCTTTTCCTTGCTGATCGGTTTGCAGAGATAATCGTCGCATCCGGCAGCCAGGCATTTCTCACGGTCACCGGCAAGTGCATAAGCGGTTGTGGCAATAACCGGGAGAAGCGGCCTGATGCTTTTGATTTTTCGTGTTGCCTCGTATCCATCCATATCAGGCATTTTTATATCCATCAGCACAAGTGAAATACCTGGATGCTGAGCAATAAACTCTATGGATTCTTTTCCATTTTTTGCTCTCATTACCATTACCCGGGTATTCCTTAGAATATGATTAATGAACAAAGCATTATCGTCAAGATCATCAACCAGTAAAATTGTCTTGCCATGAAAAGACTGCACAGCCTCAATACGGCCGTCATCCTTCTGATCTGAACCTTCCTCCCGGGCAGCGAATCCGGGAACATAAGGGACAGAAACAAAGAACCGGCTGCCTTTCCCGGGCTCGGATTCGACCCAAGCAGACCCTCCCAGCATCTCAGCATATGATTTTGAAATCGAGAGGCCCAGGCCAGTCCCGCCGAATTTCCCGGAGGGTTTAATCTCGGCCTGCCTGAACCGGTCAAAAATCACCTGGAACAGTTCTGGTGCTATGCCTATGCCGGTGTCTTCCACCGTGAAAACCAGTTTTGGGCCGTCAACCCGGTAACTTAGTGTGATGCTGCCTTCAGAAGTGAATTTAAATGCATTCCCGAGGAGATTGACAAGGATTTGCCGGAGTTTTACAGGATCGCTGCAGATAAGTGATTCCCTGTCGGTCATTGCTTTATGAAGAACAAGTTTTAAACCCAGGGTTTCTGCCTGCGGCAGGAAAAAAGAAATCAAATCGTTTGCAAGCTGATTCAGATTAAACGTCTTAAAGTTCAGGGTTTCCTGGCCGGCTTCAATTTTTGAGATGTCAATGAGGCCGTTAATGATGTCGAGGAGCTGTTGGGAGCTCTTATGTACAATGGCAATGTATTTCTCCCTGTCGTTTTCCGAAAGAGAGGGATCTTCAAGTATACTGGTAAATCCAAGGATCCCGTTCATCGGGGTCCTTATTTCATGTGACATATTGGCCAGGAAAGCCGACTTAAGGTTATCGCTTTCTTCCGCTTTGTGTTTTGCGCTCAGAAGGTCTTTTTCAATCTGTGTTTTTTCATCAAGCAATTCATGCATCTTGTTTCTTTGGCTGGAAACATCCTCGGCCATACGGTTAAACGCATTACCGAGTTCGGCCAGTTCTCCGTTCCCCTTAATATCTATCCTTGCATCATAGGAACCTTTGCCGAACCTGTTAATAATCGACCGCATGTGCCAGAAAGGTATTGTCATCCAGAAACGAAGAGCCAGGTAAAGCACTATCATCAGGAACATCCCGATGCCCCAGTCAACGGAGATCCGGATAAAAAGGCTTGCCCTTTGGGCAGACCGTAAGCGGGACAGGTTGTAATCGACAAAAAGCAAACCAAGATGCACCGACCTGATCTCACCCTGGGGTGAGGGCAGCATAACCGGTTCGTATGCATAGATGTGGTTCCCGTCGCCTGATAAAATTGTTTTCTGAATATTCTTCAGGAGCGTGGAACGGTAAACGGCAGTATTGAAGTCAGGGATGCATTTTGTAACGGGTTGATCCTTCCATTCCAGCAGGGAGCCGTTGAGAATTATTCCTTTATCGTCAACCAGTGCAATCGACTGTGCTTCATTGGAGAAGTTCAGTTCAGCGATTTCATAACTGACAAGGTAATCGAGATTGTAAATTGAGAACCTTTCCAGGCGGTTGCCCATTGTGGTAAGACGTTCCTTCAAGGAGGTGATAGTACTTTCTTCAAGATGCCTCCTGGAATCCTCGTACTGGAGCAAGCTAAAAAAAATCAACAAACCCGTGATGGTAGTAAAGATTGAAAATGGCAGCCAGAACCTGAGGCGTATGGTGGTTATTTTGTTCATGTTCAGTTATTGATAACAGGAAGAAATCTTGGGTCGGCAAGTTTCGTATACACACAAGGTTTCTGAAGGAGTTTACGCTTAAGCATAAGATCCATTATAAATCCTGCCGATTTGTAAAGCGCCGGCTGCCCGCCTGAAAGATACATGTTGTTTTCGGCCAGGTTCGGAATATGTAATCCGTCGAATTGTGTTAAAGGGTCCTCTCCCAGCCTTTTTTTCATTAGCACTGCCGATTCGGTGGGATGTTTCTCAAAGTAGCTGAACGCTTTAAAGTAACCATTGAGCAAAGCGGTTAACGAATTCGAATAGGTATCGATGACATCAGCCCGTACAACAAGAATATCGATGATCCTTCCGGGTATCTGTTTGCTGCTGAACAGAATTTTTGCCCCTTCCTTCAGAAGCTGGCTCCGAACCGGCTCATATGTTGCAACCGCATCGACCCTGCCTGCCAGGTATTCTTGATAATCCTGATCAACCGACATCGGGACCTGGGTTATATCGCCGGCCTGCAGTCCGGCTTCGAGGAGTGCTGCATCGAGCAGCACTGCACTCACGGTTGAATTTTCGATACCGATCCGCTTACCCCTTAACCCCTGGAGGTTTTCGATATCGGGTTTTGCCATAAGCACATCCCCACCGGAGGATTCATCCATTACGAGGATTACGCGAAGGTCAACTTGGTCCTGAAGCAAAGTCAATGATTCATCCAGTGTCATACAGCCAGCTTCGAGGGTCCCGTTCCTCAGGTTTCTCGTTACCTGGCTGGTTGAAGGTACTTCGATCAGCCTGATAGCCGATTCATCAAAATATCCAAGGCTTTTTGCAAGATAAAGTATCTCATAACCCGGCCATACGGTTGTAGCCACACGTAAAACGGGTGCATTTTGTTTGCAGCCATGGAACATAAAGGCTCCTGTGCATAGGAGCAAAAAAACGCCGGAGAACATTTGATGAATCAGGCTGCGCTTATTTTTCATAATTTTTGATTTAGTATTACCATACTCCTGATTAATTCAGTAGAAACTTTTTTTAGTAAAAAATTTCGACTTTGGCGAACCTTGCGGCTACTGTTAAATTCACAATCCCCCAGCGCCTGAAAAAATGAGGATTACTTCAGGATCACAATTTTCCTGGTAATTACGCTGCTGCTGGTTTTGACGCGAACAAAACAGATCCCTCCGGGAACATCGGAGATATCGATTGCAATTGTATTAAGTGAGCTGCCCATGGTAAGGGATTTAAGCAGCTGTCCTCTCATATTAAGCAGTTCAATGGTTTCAGTCTGGTTTGCATCCCTGTTCATCAGCTCAATGTTGATCTTGTCCCTGGCCGGGTTGGGATAAATATTCAGGCCTGTGTTTTCATGGCCGGTTAACTGAGGGATGCCGGTGAATGTGCCACCTGAGGGAAGGGTATTTGTGAGAAAGGCCCGGGTCACTAAATCGGTCATATCTCTCAGCTTTGAAACCGAACCCAAGGCGCTTTTTGAATTATAATCCCTGGCCCAGTTGAACGAAAGGTCAATTTCCTGTACAGCTCCCGCATGGAAAGTAAAAGGGCCAGAGAACTGCACTCCCCTGCGGTCGAATGGATTATTACCGGCTGTGGAATCGGTCCAGTTCTTTGGACCGTAAGGCGGGATGCCTCCTGTTCCCCAGTTCAGGGAGTCGGATTCCCCGGGGAACATGAACCTGCATGCAGGCCCGTATGCGCCGGTGCTTGTATTTCCGTTTCCGCCGTATAAAAAGGGAGTTCCGTCGAGCCAGAGTCCCTTCATGTAACTGTAATATTGGCTGGCGTATTTGGGATCGGTCATGTACGAAGGGACCCCCGAGTTGTTCATATAAACAAACCGGCACATCCCCAGCCGTTCGTTGTCGACAATGGAATCACCGAAAAACTGCCCGTTCACGCTGTAATCGCAAAGCCTGTGTCCGTAGCTGTCATATTTGGGATTGTCGATACCGTCGGGATCCATATAGGGCCCGGCAAGTATTACAACGCCAAGAGATGGTGGATTTGCACCGTACGCATAGGGTTCCCCGAACCCGTCGACAGGCGTTCCGTTATATCCTATATGCATGTTCCTTGCCACATCGCAACCAACATAATCATCGTTGGGATAACCGAGGTCGATATCGGTGAAAAACCCAAGGTATACACTGTCGTATGTGTTCTGGGAACGGTTGAAGATCTGGTAGTTCAGGAAGATGGTGTTATTGAAAGCCGAGTCATTTGGCATGTTCCAGGCGTAGGCCATTCCATGGAATTCCACTCCGAGTTTGTTTCCCGCGGTTTCAAGGTGGGGCCCCCTGTCATCGTTGAAAATGAAGAACAATGCCTGGTCTCCCCTGATCAGGGGATAGTCGCCATCCATGGGGCTGTAAATTCCGTCGCCGTTCACATCATAAAAAGGAGCCAGCTGTGATGCCTGTCCCATGGCCGTATTCCCGTTCCCGGGCCAGGTGACGATATCGTGAAGAGGTTGATAACCCGGATCAGCATAATGTGCCTTATGATATTCTATATCGGTTTTCTTCAGGTTCCATACATAGCTCCATATCGAGTCCTGGCGTGCTGAATAGTAAATAGAATCGGCCACCGGACCGCAGTAGAAATCGGGACAGGAACCAGCTGGTCCCGTATTCGGTCCCTGGCGGTAACGTTCCCCTGCAAAATGCAGTACACCCCGACTGTCTTTTCCGCCTATCCACATGGTGTTGGAAAAGGCTGAAGTTTTCCCGCTGCCCTTAGGAACTTCGAAGGCGGCATTTTGATCAAAGAAATGGCTGCCCCTTGCATAGAACAGGGCATTGATGTTGTTTATGTTCAGCCAGGCACGGCCGGTATCGCTGGCAAGCAGGGTCCTTACTGAGGGGATGGAAGGATCTTTCCCGAAATTCGCGGCAGGGCCCGCCACAGGCTGTGCACAAATGAAAATGCCTGAGCAGGTCATCAGGCATAGCAAAATCAATTTGACTGGTGTAAAAATCCTATTATCCATAATATTATGTTTAAAGGTTATAAAACCAACTAACCTGATATAATACCCAGGTCTGAACCCTGGACCCGTGTTCTGTCCCTCAGAGGCGGGGAATTTACGGGTGTGATAAAATTTAATTACATAAGTCAACCACCCGCCCCGACCCCTGTTGTTAGAAACAGGGGAAAGTGATCATATTCACAAAGATAATATAAATCAGGTAATTTAAATCAGGGCCGGATCAAATTTTTTTTCAGATCATTTTTATGGGATAAACCCCGAACTTAATTGTTAGTAAAATGAGTAGGGTTAAATATGGCTGAATACTGCAGAAGAATTATTATGAATCATTCTTAAGTACCAGTATTAAATCTTTGCTGGAAGCTGATTTTTGTAATGGTAATCGTCTCTTCTTTTCTTTATTAATAGGAAAGAAAGGAGAGTAATTTTCCTTAATATTCTTCGTCGGAAGCCTTAAGGTCTGGCAGTTGAAAATATTTGTTTGGTTGTTGTTAGTTTTTTATTTGTTATTATATTTGTTATTTAATTAACAATTGATCCGGGATAATGTAATAACATTAAACAACCTAATATAAGTATCGTTATGAAGCACAGCTCACTATTTAATGTAATTATCTTTTTCATGATTGCATTTATTTCAGTAGGGCAGACTACTGGTTCATTCATTGATTCGAGAGATGGTAAGTCTTACAAAACAGTAAAAATCGGCATCCAGGTTTGGATGGCTGAAAACCTTAGGTATAAATTTTCTGAAAGTACAATATCCTTTAAAATCGAATCTTATGGCTGTTTATACTCTTATGAAGAAGCACTTAAAGCCTGTCCTTCAGGATGGCATTTACCTGCTGATGCTGAATGGACAATGTTGACAAACTATTTGGGAGGGGAGAAAGTCGCCGGAGGCAAACTGAAAGAAACAGGAACAACCCATTGGCAAGACCCAAATACAGGCGCAACCAATGAAACTGGTTTTACTGCTCTGCCGGCTGGTTTTCGAGCATATCCCATGTCTGGTGGCTATGGCAAAGAAGCCTATTGGTGGAGTTCCACAAAGGCTGATGAGGACAATGCCTTGGATCGAGGTATTGTTTATAATGATATTACAGTGGATAGGGATAATGATTCTTCTGGAGAATCAGGGTATCAAATAAGTGTTCGCTGTTTGAGAAATAATTAACTAATAAAAAAACTCTTTATGAAAAAGACCATTTTCTTATTCATGCTATCCGTTGCAGGAATAATTCTTGCAACAGAGTAACAATTTTAGTGATGAGAAAACAGGATTTAGTGTAAGGTGTATTAAAGACTAATTATGAAAACGATCGCAATCATTGAATGTCTGCTTTTTCTGACAATTACTTCCAGGGCGCAAATTAATACTATTCCTCGCACAGAGGACATGTGTGCATATTGCAGGGAACATGCTCCTGCTAAAGGACCAGAGAACTATGCTGTCTTTTCATTAATGTTTAAAGTGGCTGGTATAAAGTATACAGATCCAAACAGAGATGAAGTATTTCAGAAGTGGTGGAAGGACAACTACAGTAAAATTTCCTGTACTGACGGTGATATTTATCAGGTACCTGACGGGGGCTTACTGAAATCTATTGTAATGCGGGATTTTGAAATGGGTTTGAGAACAATGGTTAAGGTTTATCACCTCGATATGAATGTAAAAGACCCCCTCGACGGCCTGACCATTATGGACTGGATTCAACAGGAGCTAAAAAAAGAACAATCCAAGCCTGACCTTGAATTACTACAGAAGTATGATAAGATTTTCCGGGGGTATGGAGCAAAGACTACGGAAGAACTTAATGGGAAGAACTAGGATACTGCACAACACTCAATTAATGGATTTGATATACATAGTGCTCATTAAAGATGTGCATACGAAGAATGTTGGGGTAGTTCCATAGGAAGACTCCCCTAAACAAGATGATTGGTATTTGCCTTCACTTTACAAAAGTCAATAATTGGGTTCTTTCATTAATAATCTGACCTGGCCTATATAACAGTATTAATCACTTAACATATGTCTTTATGAAAAGCAAAACAACGTTAATTCTCATCCTTTTTCTATCTTCTATTGCAATTCATAAAACCATTTCCGCACAAAGTCCAACTTTGAGTGGAGATTGGAATTATAAAGTGGAGGGAAAGACGATTATGGTTACTCTTGGGAAAATAAACAATCCTTCAAACCACCGCACAGGTAAATTAAAAGTAAAAATAAAAGCATCTACTGATCCAAATAATGTGCGGCCCTCCGGAATAGTGTTGTATGAAAAAGATTACAATCCATTGGGACCACATGAATACTGGGCGGTCAAGAGAAATAAAGATATTGATGATATATTTGATGATGAGGAATGGCATGACCTTCCTTCTCTTAAAACCGGGGATTATTTTGTTACGCTTTGTTTATTAGAATATAGTAATGATAGTTACTATATCGTCGACTATCAATCCATGAAAAAATTATCATTTACGGAAATTTGTGAGGTAAAAGGATATTCTAACGGATGCCTAAAAGATCTTAAATTTCCAGCGATTTCTATTCATGACATTGATGGAAACAATTTTACTACTTCTCAGGTGATGAATAATGGCAACCCTTTTATTGTAATAACTTATATGGGGTGTTTCGGTCCAAAAATGCTGAATAAAATCTCTGCACAATATGGTAACTGGAAGACACAAACTAATGTTAAGGTAATTACAATTTGTGCTGATAAGGAAAATGAATTACAGGCAACTCGAACAAGTATTAGATCCTTCCAGTGGCCCTTTGTAAATTTATGGGATCCAGGTTGTCAAAACTTTAATAATATCTTAAAATTTAATTTTAGCTCAGTTCCTATAATCATGATCTGCGATGGGAATGGGGTAATTAAATGGGACCGATTAGGAATGGTAGAACCTGACTTAATTTATACTGAATTGAGAAACATTATTTCAGGCGTTTCTGCTAGTCCAACTGAAAATAAGCAGGCAGGTAATCAAGGTCCGCTAAAAATTACAGAATGCTCCTGCAGCCAGCAATACAAGCCAGAAAAGAAATGCGAAAATGCAGTGGATGGAAATGTTGAAACAGAGTGGATTGCGGGTGGTTTTGCGCCTCAATGGATTAAATTGACATTAAATGGTTCTCATAGCATTTCAAAAATAATCTGGTTCAATAATATGTCACCGGAAGGACAGGTGAGCATGGATTTCAGTTTTTACAATGAATATGGAAATCTGGTTTCTACAAAGAGTGAATCCTTTTATGCTAAAAATGGCCAGACTAATTCAGCAACTTTTATTGATTTAAACGGCATAAGGCAGATTAAAATAACCGTCACAAAATCACCATCCTGGGTCAGCTTCAAAGAGATTTATATTTATTAATATGGAGCATAAATTCATATTAGGAATTGATTGTAACCTGCTCTGCAATTAAGGAACAAAGTGCAGCACCCTCATTTATGAGGTGACTAATCAATCCTAATTTGGCCTAAATCTCATTACGACTTTTTTCTTCTCCCGGGAAATTTCCAGTAAGTGGTAATCATATGTATGGCACCGACTATTCCAACAATAATGGCAATGGCTGTTAATACATCATACATTGTAAGCGTCAGTGTTTTTCAGGCCATTCAAAATTAGTCACTTTTAATTTATGCGGCGAGTCCCTTCGATTTATTTAATATGCGGTTATATCAGGAATTCCCGGTTTAAGGGAGAATTGCAGTATAACCTGATTTCATTTTGAGCTCAATTGGCCACGTTTGTCGTTGAGCCCCGATTCATCAATAAAAACACTTTTCTTGTTAGCTGTCGCAGTTGTTTAATTTCTTCAAACACCAAAGGGTCCTTTGTGTTTTCAAATTCGATTTCATTATATTGGATGGATTCTACAATGGACTTGTATAGCAGGAAGGTCTCCTGATCATCCAGGATCAGAATATGGAAGGGAGCTTTCATCATAGCAGTTTCCCCATATAGACCCAGGTATTTCTGGAAAGGTTGCAAGCGTATGATTATTTTTAATTTCGGCTGTCTGGTCGAGTCTTGTGAACCAGGTAAAAAGAAAAAACGAAATACAACCAGGAATTTGTTAGAATTCTTAATCAGTAGAAATGAATGAGATACTTTCGATGAAGAGTGCTTGTAAATTTAGCAGCCTCATTTTTAACCCTGATTGCACCAGTAAATAAAAAAAAGACAGCCAATACATTGATTAACTGTCTTTTGCTATTTGTTCTTGTTGTCCCGCCAGGATTCGAACCTAGACCAAGAGAACCAAAATCTCTAGTGCTGCCATTACACCACGGGACAATCTGCATTTCAAACCCTGGTCCAGGGTTTGAAATGCGGCTGCAAAAGTAGCAATTTTTTCACATAAGCGCAATTTTTGTACCTTCGCAGCCCATTCAAAACCGATCAATGAATAATTACAAGAGATTGAACACTCTCCTCGGCTGGCTTACCTTTACTATTGCAGCCGTGGTGTTTTTGCTTACCATTGAGCCCACTGCAAGCTGGTGGGACCCGGGTGAATTTATTTCGACGACATATAAACTCCAGATCGGCCATCCGCCGGGGGCGCCAACCATGCAGCTTATCGGCAGGGTGATCTCCCTCCTGGCTTTTGGAAACGTTGCAAAAGTGGCCATGATGATCAATGCCATGAGCGCCATATGCAGCGGGTTTACGATTCTTTTCCTCTTCTGGACCATCACTATGTTTGCCCGCAAGATCGTTGCGCCCGATGGCGAAATGACCGAAGGCCGCATGTGGACCATCTTTTCTTCAGCATTTATCGGTGCCATGACATTCACCTTCACCGATTCCTTCTGGTTTTCGGCTGTGGAAGGCGAAGTTTATGCCATGTCGGCCATGTTCACTTCCCTGGTCTTCTGGGCAATAATGAAATGGGAGTCGGTGGCCGATGAGAAACATGCTTCCCGCTGGCTTATTTTCATCGCACTGATGATTGGTTTTGCAATCGGCGTTCACCTCCTGAACCTCCTGACCATCCCTGCCCTGGCCTATGTCATCTACTTTAAGAAATACAAGCCTACAAGGCTTGGAATGCTCCTGACTTTCGCAATCGCCGTCGTGGTGCTGGCTTTTATCATGTATTTCGTGATTCCATGGATCCCGAACCTGGCCGGAAAGTTTGAAATACTCTTTGTCAACTCTTTCGGATTGCCATTCCAGAGCGGGACAATCTTTTATTTCCTGCTGCTGATCGGAATAATCGTATGGGGACTTTATTATACACGAAAGACAAACCGTCCACTGATCAATTCAATTATACTTGCCTTTGCTTTCCTGCTGATAGGATACTCGACTTTTCTGGTCCTGGTGATCCGTGCCAACGCCGATACTCCCATCAATGAAAATGATCCAAAGGATATAGTAGGACTGGTTTCCTACCTGAACAGGGAACAATACGGAACCTGGCCGATCTTCTATGGCCAGTATTATAATGCACCTATTGTAGGGTATGAAGACGGCAACCCCGTGTATGCCCATGATTCGGCTACCCATAAGTATATTGTCGTGGATGACAGGAAGGGGACAATTCCCGTATTTGATCCCCGGTTTATGACCATTTTTCCGAGGATCTGGAGCCGGGAGTCGGACCGCAAAGGCACTCTTGACTTTTACAGGAAATGGGGAGGTGAAGGAGTCCCGGTCACGTTTACCGATGAAGACGGCAAGACACAGACCGTCAACAAACCGACTTTTGCCGAAAACCTGAAATATTTCTTTACATACCAGGTTGGTTGGATGTACCTGAGGTATTTCCTATGGAACTACTCCGGCCGGCAAAATGATGTGCAGGGTTTCGGAGGTGTTGAAGACGGGAACTGGATAACAGGGATTCCGTTCCTTGACAAACTAAGGCTTGGGCATGATCAGCTGAACCTGCCCGATAATAAAAAGAACTGGGGGAATAATAAGTATTATATGCTTCCTCTCATTCTCGGCCTTATAGGTATTTTCTTCCAGGCTAAAAAAGAGTCGAGGGGAGCTATCGTCATCACCATGCTGTTTCTGATGACCGGGCTTGCTATTGTGGTGTATCTCAACCAGAAACCTTTCGAACCCCGTGAACGTGATTATTCGTATTGCGGATCCACCTATGCGTTTGCCATATGGATAGGACTTGGGGTGATCTACCTGGTACAGCTCGCTAAAAAGTACCTCAGGAAAGAATACCTTTCAATTATTCTTGTTTTTGCCTTTTGTTTCCTTCTTGTTCCGGCGAATATGGCAAAAGAGAACTGGAATGACCATGACCGCAGTGGGAAATACTCCTGCCGGGACTTTGCGGCAAATTACCTGAATTCCTGCGATCCCCAGGGCGTTCTGATCACAAACGGCGATAATGATACATTCCCCCTCTGGTATGACCAGGAGGTTGAAGGGATACGCACCGATGTCAGGGTTGTGAATTTTATGCTCGCCTCCGGCGGATGGTATATCGACCAGCTCTATCAGAAGATGTATGATTCGAAACCCCTTCCTTTTACCCTGGACCGGAAAATGTACGGGGCAGGGAGGAATGACATCATCCCGTTTTATGATATAGGGGTGAAGGGTTATGTGGAGCTTAAAGACATTATTGATTTCATTAAAAGCGATGATCCGCAAACCTTCCTGACCCTGCAAAACGGGGAAAAGATCAAATTCATCCCCTCCAGGAACGTCAAGCTTACAGTGGACAAGGAAGCCTGTATCAAAAACGGCATTGTGCCAGCCCATATGAAAGACAAGATGGTTGACACCCTTTACTGGACAATACGGGGAAACCAGCTGTATAAAAACGATATCATGCTTCTTGATTTCGTAGCCAGCAATAAATGGACCCGTGCCTTGTACTTCGCATCCCCTAACAGCGTCGGCTCAATTTTCAATATGGAAAAGTTCTGCCATGTGACCGGTTTTGTCTATAAATTCATGCCTGTTCGCGCCGATTCGGCCGATTATATACAGGGAATGGGAGGTGTTGACCCGCTAACGTCCTACGATATTCTCATGAATAAATGCAAATGGGGCAACCTCAGCGACCCAAAAGTATATATTGACCCTGAGAGCCTTAATAATTCGGTGCGCCCTAAGACCAACATCATGAGGGTGGCCCAGTCGCTGGTTACTATGGAAAAGAAAAAAGAAGCTGTAATGCTGCTTAATTCTTACCTGAATAATTTCCCCGATTCGAAGATCACCTACGATATGTATATACTGCCGTATGCCGATATTTATTATAAGGCCGGGGATACGGCAACTGCTAATAAAATCATGAGGAGGGTGTCGCAGATCCTTACGCAGAACCTCGATTATTATATGTCGTACGACCCGGGGTACCGCCAGTATTTCCAAAGCGATATAAATTCCAATATGGGGATGATACGCAGGATCTCGATGATGGCGACTGACAATAAACAAACCAAGCTGGCTGCCGAAATGGAAGCTCTGTTCAATAAACGGATTAAATCATATCAATAACAGTGACTAGTGACTAGTGACTGGTTAATGGTGACTTAAAGAAGTAATATGAGTTTTATATTCACATTTATTCACTGGAACCCGGATCCGGAAATATTCAATATCGGGGGCCTGGCGATCCGCTGGTACGGTTTGCTTTTCGCTTCTTCTTTTTTCTTCGGCTATTTTATCATGCTGAAGTTTTTCAAAAAGGAAGGCATTGAAGTTGACAAGCTTGACACCCTTACCACCTATATGGTGATAGGTACGGTGGTCGGTGCGAGGCTGGGGCACTGCCTCTTTTACGAACCTGCTTATTATCTTTCGCATCCGTTAAAGATACTTGAAGTATGGGAAGGCGGGCTGGCCAGCCATGGTGCTGCTTTGGGCATCATCCTGTCCATCCTGATATTCGGACACAGGAATAAGCTTACATTCTTCTGGGTCATGGACCGCGTTGTGATTGTGACTGCCCTGGCAGGCCTCCTCATTAGGACGGGGAACCTTATGAATTCAGAGATATTCGGGCATGTCACAAGCCTGCCATGGGGGTTTTATTTCCTTCGTGCCGCAAATCCCGCTGAAGCGCTTGATCCCCGACATCCGACCGAGATCTATGAAGGCCTGTGTTATTTTATTATTTTCCTTGCACTCCTGCGTTTATATTATATTAAAAACGGGAAGCCTGAACCGGGACTGTTTTTCGGGTTGTTCCTGATCGGGATTTTCGGGGTTCGCTTTGTTATTGAGTTCCTGAAAGAGCCCCAGGTGGGGTTTGAGCAGGGAATGCCTCTAAATATGGGGCAATTGCTTAGCATCCCTTTAGTGATCCTTGGGATTTACCTGGTTTACCGGGCCCGGAAACTTGCTGCCTGAGCAAATAACCTTGCGACCCTTTGTTTCAACACCGACATGTCATAGCGGATCACAATGGGTTTGTTCCCTTTGCAATTCAGGAGGGCTTCCTCAAGACAGAAACTTCCCTGGGCCATTGCATAATGGACATTCATTGCTGACATTCTTTTTGCCAGGTATTCCTGTTCGGTTTGACCCGGGGTTGGAACGAGAATTGCAGATTTACCCAGGGCGGCAAGATCCATGAGCGTGGAATAACCGCTGCGGCAAATCACATGCCCCGCGTTTTCTATATAGTACTTTATCTGGGGTGAAGTGAGGTGGGGAAATACATGGATCCGGCCGTCGAGCAGTTCGGCGTTAGCTGCTTCCGTTCGCCCTCCGGCTATAATGGCGGTATGGGAGGAGTTTCTCAGTTGCCTGGTGATCAGGGTTTCGAAAATGCTCCGCTGGGGTTCTGGACCCGAAATCATTACAAATATTTCTGCAGGTTTACAAGGGAGTTCCCGAGGTGCAGGAAGTGGATTGCTGAACCGGGTAAGAAGGCCGATGAAATGGCAATTATCGGGGAGTTTTATGCAGTGGGAGAGGCGGCCGCTGAGCCCGCCTTCATCTTCCTCATCGGGGACCCAGCATTCGCTGTACCTGTTAATAAATGAATAGTTGATCTTCCTGACGACATTGGCAAGCCCGCGGATGAAGGCGGGAAGCTGTATGTTCAGCTGGTGCGTCATAAACACTGACCTCACATCCTCATGCCAGCAGCCATAACGGTTGTCGGAGATCACCAGGCATGCCCCCGTTTCCCTGACCAGTTCTTGCAGGAACAGATGTTCTTTCCTGATACCAAGCAGCAGGCGGGGGATGGCTGCCGCCATGGCAAAGGCCATCCCCGAGCCGGCCGGGTAGCGGATCCCGGTTCCCTGGAACCTCCTCAGCTCCAGTTCGGGGTATTCATTCCTGTAGAAATCATAAGGCCGTGAGTCAGCAGCAACGATTACCTTAAAACCTTGCTGCTGCAGCTCCCTGATCACAGGTACACAGCGCGTGGCATGGCCTAGCCCCCAATCGAGGGGGCAAACAAGGGCAATGCAATCCGCAGTCATAAAAAAAGTTTTAAAATACCTGTCACTTTCAGGCTTGAGGCGGATAAAGATAAGGAAAAACCAGATGGATAAGGATGCCTTATTATATACACTCGCTTTGTCGCAGGTGCCAGGTATCGGCAGCGTGATAGGGAAACAGCTGATCACTTATTTTGGCGATGCTGAGTCTGTTTTCAGGCGCTTTAAAGAGCTGTCAAATGGTAAACCTGCCCTGGTTCCTGTAATTGGCCAGGTTTTAAGGGATAAGGAGTTCTGGAGAAGGGCGGAGGCAGAGATGAAGTTCATCGAGAAGTACCGGCTGAAGGTGCTTTTTTTCCAGGATGAAGATTATCCTTACCGTCTTGCCGACTGTTATGATTCCCCGGTTTTTCTTTTTTACAAAGGGAGCGCAAGCCTGAATGCCGGGAAGGTTGTTGCCGTTGTGGGGACAAGGAGCGCAACCGATTATGGCAAGACTATAACCCGGGAACTGATAAACGGACTAAGGCAGCTTAATCCGCTGGTCGTCAGCGGGCTTGCATACGGTATTGACAGCCAGGCACACAGGGCTGCTCTAGACAATGGCCTTGAAACCATAGGCGTGCTTGGGCATGGCCTCGACCGCATTTACCCCAGCAATAACAAGGGTACGGCCGAAAAAATGTTATCACAGGGAGGGTTGCTCACCGAATTCTTCAGCTGTACGGAGCCCGACCGGGAGAACTTCCCCCAGCGTAACAGGATCATTGCCGGAATAAGCGACGCGATAATAGTAGTTGAGGCAGCCGAGGAAGGAGGGGCTTTGATCACGGCCGATATTGCACATACTTATAACCGAGATGTATTTGTAATGCCCGGAAGGATCGGCGACAAATATTCGGGGGGCTGCAATATGCTGCTCAGGTACAAGAAAGCCGATGTGGTAAGACATGCCGGGGACCTGATCTCCCAGATGGGATGGGGGGAGGCTGAAATTAAAACCAGGGTCGTACAACCTAAGCTTTTTATCCCGTTGACCTTGGATGAACAGAAAGTTGTTGACCTCTTATTTGCTGAAGGGGACCTTAATGTTGACGAAATCTCACGTAAAAGCGGTTTGCCGGTAAATAAAACCGTGGTGGCATTGCTGAATCTGGAAATTGAGAATGTAATAAGATGCAAGCCGGGAAAGCTGTATACCCTCAGTCCCCCTCAGGCTCAGTGACTGCTGCTTTAATGCCCAGTATGAAAACGATTACCGTCGACCCGAAAGCGAACAGGCTGAGAAGCTTGAAATCCTGTGTGACCAGTGTGAAAATGAAGAGCCCCTGGAAAAATGCCGCACCAAATAAACCCGTGAGTGTAAACATGAAGAAGGTCTTGATGAACTTCCCCATTCCAACAAAGAACCCCATCACCACTGCAAACATAATGTTTGCGGGAACAAATACGAATGTATAAAGGGTGTATGGAAACAGGGCCTGGGTATGGAAGGGATCCATCATGAATAATGGCAGTGCCAGGGTGCAAAAGCCCAGGGTAGTCATAACCGACATGGTAATTCCGTGAATTGGCCGGTCGACGGCTTTCTTGGGGATGATGTAAAAGCGGAAAAGTATGAATTTCCCGAATTCGGAAGCAAACCCTATCGTAATAAATGAGTAAAACAGCAGGCGCTTGAGACTGCGGAGGTCATTCAACCCTAAAAGTGTTGAGAGGACCTTGGCCACAGCCAGTACTGATAATCCCAGGATCCCGGCCAGGAAGCTTTGGATCATCACTTTCTGAAAAGCTTTCCCGTATTTTCGCCCGAGGTAAAAATACATGGCAAGTGCTACTACCGGCGCAAAAGCCAAAGTTATATAAGTGATTGGTCTCATAGCAGGAGGCGTTTTAATTCAGTCAAAAATAACTATTTTTTATAATTTTACAAGAAAAAATAATCTCGGGCAAGGTTATTATACCCATGCAAAGCCATGAAGATACCTGTTAATATCATTGATCCTTGGAAGGACTTGTAATCAAATCGACCGGCAGCCGGATCACGGTACGCCTTGAAAACGGCAGCATTCAGGACTGCCGTCTGAAAGGGCAATTCAGGATCAGGGATATCAAACACACAAATCCCGTTGCCATTGGCGACAGGGTGGTGCTGGAGGTCGACCCCCGTCACGGCGACGGGCTGATAACGAAGATACACCCCCGCGACAATTACATCATCCGCAAAGCAACCAAGCTTTCAAAGGTATCGCATATCATCGCGGCCAACCTTGACCATGCGTATCTTATTGTCACCCTGGCGGAACCCCGCACTTCTACGGGGTTTATAGACCGTTTCCTGGTTACGGCAGCAGGGTATTACATACCGGCCAGCCTGGTTTTCAATAAAATAGATATCTATACAAAAGAGCTTAAAGCACTGTTTGAGGAGCTGAAAGAGATCTATGAGGCAGCCGGGTATCCATGCTATGCGGTTTCGGCCCTGAAGGGGACAAACCTGAAAGGCCTGAAATCGGTACTGAAGGGAAAAATCAACTTGTTTGCCGGCCATTCAGGGGCAGGGAAATCGGCCCTCATCAATGCCATCCAGCCGGGGTTAGATATTCGGACGGGCAAAATGGGCGTCCATCTGAAAGGAATGCATACCACAACCTTTGCCGAGATGCATGAAATTTCAGGGGGAGGGTTTATTGTTGATACACCCGGCATCAGGGAATTCGGACTTATACACTTTGAGCAATCAGAGATCCCGAGGTGCTTCCCTGAAATGGAAAAATTCCTGCCTTATTGCCAGTATCAGGATTGCACGCATACACATGAGCCGGGCTGTGCCGTGAAAAATGCCCTGGAGATCGGGGCGGTCAGCCAATTGCGATATAATAGCTATCTTAGCATTCTCAATGATAGCTAAAGATCTCATAAATGATACCGTGATAGCCCTGAGGCCCTCCGACATAGGTTCGGATGCCCTAGGGCTTATGGATGAACTTCGCGTTTCACATCTCCCTGTAGTCAGCGAACTTGAATATATTGGCATTATTTCCGATTCGGATATTTATAACCGGGGTGAGTTTGAAGTGGCGGTATGGGATGGCAAGATCACGCTGATCAATCCGTATATATATGAGAATCAGCATTTTTACGATGCAATGCTAATTATCTCCGAGCAGAAGCTTTCACTTCTGCCGGTCCTGAATATCAAAAACCAATACATGGGGGTGATCACCCTTACGGGACTGGTGCAGAAACTCTCGGCCATTGCCTCCCTGATCAATCCGGGTGGTATTATCGTGCTCGAGATCAACCAGAAAGATTACCTTTTAACAGAGATTGCCGGCATTGTGGAATCGAATGATGCCAAGATACTCAGCCTTTATATTACTTCCCACCCCGATTCCACCAAGCTGGAATTAACCATTAAAGTTAACCGTGTGGATATAGGAGCCATACTCCAGACATTTTACCGCTACAATTACACTGTAAAGGCAAGCTGGTCAAAAGAGGATTCCTTTTCCGACGGCTTGCAGGACCGCTTCGATTCCCTGATGAATTATTTAAACATCTGAGGTATGGTGAGTCGGGCAGCAGCAGTGAACAGCTTGCTGAAACCGGCCCTGGCCCTGGTCCTTTTTTGCTGTGTCCTGAATGCAGGTGCACAGCACCCATACGTGATCGCGGGAAGTGTCAGCATTTCGGGAAACCGCATCACCCACCCGAACATCATCCTCCGGGAATTGAAATTCCGGGAAGGCGACACATTAAAAACAGTCCTTCTGCCCGGGATACTCAGTCACGCCAAAGAGAACATTTTTAATACCCGGCTTTTTAATTTTGTGACCCTCGATACCACGCTCGACCGCCAGTCAAACAGGATGAACCTGAGCATTGAAGTCATCGAGAGATGGTATGTCTGGCCGATACCCTATGTTCAGCTTTCAGACCAGAATATCAATGCCTGGCTTCAGACCTGGGACTGGAGCAAGCTCACATACGGGGTCGATTTTACGTTTTTCAATGTGAGGGGCAGGAATGAAACACTCAAGATCATCACCCATTTCGGGTTTAACCAGAAATACGGGTTTACGTACAAAATACCGTATGTGAACAGGAAACAGACACTGGGAGTAAGTTTCGGGGCCGATATGGACCTCAACCACCAGGTTGCGGTTAACACTGTAAACAACCAGCCGAATTATTTCAATATTACAGGTGCATACCCGAAACAGCTCACATATGTTTTCGGAGACCTCCTGTTAAGGCCCAATATTTACGTGGTGCATACTTTCAGGCTGGCTTACAGCCACTATTATTTCAAGGACAGTGTGCTTCATGTGCCGGGGTTTTCGATGACATACGGGAACAACCAGGATTTCGCGACCCTATGGTACCAGTATAAGAACGATCACAGGGATGTGCAGTATTATCCTTTGCACGGATGGTATTTCGATCTTGAGTTCAACCATTCCATGCCATTCTGGTTTACCCGTAACACTTATATAAAGTCATTGTTCCGGAAGTATTTTCAAGCGGGAGAGCGGTGGTATTATGCTTTTTCCGTGCTGGGCAAGCTGAGCCTGGAATCACAACAGCCCTATTACCTTCAGAAAGGGCTGGGTTACAGCCGTGAATTTGTAAGGGGGTATGAATATTATGTTGTTGACGGACAGCATTATCTTCTGTTTAAAAACAACCTTAAATTCGCCATCCTGCCCGAGAGGGTTGAAAAGATCAACTTCATCAGAACAACCAGGTTCAACACTATCCCATTGGCCCTTTATGCAAATGTGTTTGTCGACATGGGATACGTTTATGCATACAGGCAGCTTGCTTATGGACCCGGCGAGGTATATATCCCTTTTAATTCGCTTCAGAATACGTTTATGATGGGTTACGGTCTTGGGCTTGATTTTACAACCTATTATGACGTGGTGATCCGTGTTGAAGGATCAATGAACCTTATGGGCAAACCCGGAATCTACATTCATTTCATAGCTCCTATTTAGGGTTTTTTGTATCCCTTTTTATGGTATCTTTGCAAACTGTTTCAAATTAAGCCTTTCTGATGAAATTTGCCGTTTACGGAAAACATCTGGCCGAGGCGGTTTTGCCGCTTTTACAGACTCTGGTGGATAAGCTTGAGCCCGCCGGGGGGCCTTTGTATTTTTATGAGCCTTTTTTCAGGTCGTTCGGGGAAAAGTTGAAATTCATTTCCGAACCTGTCCTTTTCACCGGCCAGGCCGGGATTCAGGGCAAGGCCGATATATTATTTTCAATAGGAGGCGACGGGACCATGCTGGATGCAGTTACCCTGGTGGGAAATTCCGGTATACTGATAACTGGCATTAACCTGGGCCGGCTTGGATTTTTGTCAAGCATTTCAACAGAGCAGATCATTCCCGCCCTCGATGCAATCCTTGTTTCAGATTATAAATTGGACCAGCGCACCCTGCTTAAACTTGAAACACCGAACGGTTTATTCCGGCCTGTAAATTTTGCCCTGAATGAAATCACCGTTTACAAAGCCAAACCCATGTCGATGCTTACCATACAAACCTGGGTCAACGGTGATTTCCTTAATTCCTATTGGGCGGATGGGCTTATCGTTTCAACCCCTACAGGTTCCACGGCCTATTCATTGAGTTGTACAGGCCCCATCATAGCGCCTGACGCCGGGTCGTTTGTGATCACTCCCATTGCAAGCCATAATCTCACGGTAAGGCCTGTTGTCCTCAGGGATGACGTCGAGATACGCATCCTTGTCGGGGGAGGAAACACTTCTTTTTTTGTGAGCATGGATTCGCGCATACAGGAAGTTCACAACCCTCTTGAACTGCTGATCAGGAAGGCCGATTTCAAAATCAGTCTGCTGAGGCTGGTGGATGCCTCTTTTTTCAATACACTAAGGGATAAATTAAACTGGGGACTGGATGTTCGTAACTAGATAATTTTCCTGGCTGAAGCCGATCCAATAAAATCAGGATTTTCACGTTTAAATAGATTGTTCAAAACCAAGTAATTTATGTTTACCGGAATGCATACTGAAAAAAGCAGGCCCTTTCATCCGAAAGTACTGGTGCATGCTCTTGCCGTAAGCATATTCTGGTTATATGGCAGCAGCCTTTCTGCCCAGAGTCTGGAAGCAGGTTTATACGGTGGAGGATGTTATTACTTAGGTGACCTGAATCCCGGGAAACATTTCATGAATTACAATATTGCGTATGGTGTCCTGGCCAGGTATGTCGTTAACGACCGTTGGGCAGTAAAGTTCAGCGTCAGCCGGGGTAACCTGCTGGGATCTTCCACCCAATCGAAATTCATGCCTGAAAGAGATCTTTCGTTTACCGACCAGATCACTGATTTCTCGGCTGTTGCCGAATTTAATTTTTTTGATTTTTACGTGGGTAGCCGCAAGAACTGGATAACTCCCTATATTTACGCAGGATTCTCGTTTTTTATGTTTAACCCGAAAAGCGGGGGCGTTTCTCTGCAAAGTGCTGGCACTGAAGGGCAGCAGGTAGGATATGAAGGGCGGACTCCCTATAAGACATACTCTTTCGGGATACCATTTGGGCTTGGAGTTAAAATCAGCCTTGCCCGGAGGCTGGGCCTTGCAGTTTTCTGGGAGATGCATAAGACCTTTACAGATTATATTGATGACGTGAGCAAGACGTATTATCTTAATATGCCTGATATCCCAAACCCGACTCCCGGGGAACTTCTTTCAGATCCCACCAGGAGTTACAGTGCAGGCATGCAAAGAGGCAATTCGAGGAACAACGACTGGTATTCTTTCAGCGGAGTAACGCTGACATATAAATTTAACCTGGTAGGGCGTAAACGCTGCAGGGATTTAGAACACTAATGGGATCCATGGCCGAAAAGAGTTTAAAAGACAGGATTGACGTCAAAAAGCTGCCCGTGCACGTAGCCATTATCATGGATGGGAACGGGCGCTGGGCCAGGAAGCAGGGTTTTGCCCGCACTCTTGGCCACGAAAGGGGCGTTGATTCGGTAAGGAATACGGTTGAGGCTGCAGCCGAACTTGGAATTGGCTACCTCACACTGTATGCTTTTTCGACTGAAAACTGGAGCCGGCCAAAGTATGAGATCGACGCTTTGATGAGGATACTCGTAAAGTCCCTTCACAAAGAAATGAAAACGCTGATGAAGAATAACATCCGCCTTGAAGCAATAGGGGACCTTGAAAGCCTTCCTGCAGGGAGCCGGAAAGAGCTGACGAAATCTATCCAGGCGACTTCAGGCAATACAGGCCTTAAGCTGGTACTTGCACTCAGTTACAGCTCCAGGTGGGAGATCATCGAAGCCGTTAAATCTATAATCCATGAAGTACAGGATGGGAAACTTGAGGTTGATAAGATTGATACAGAATGTTTTAACCGTTTCCTGACAACTTATAATATTCCCGAACCCGAGTTGCTTATCAGGACCAGCGGCGAATACAGGATCAGTAATTTTCTATTATGGCAGATTGCCTACGCCGAATTGTATTTTACCCCCGTATTATGGCCCGATTTCTCAAAGGATGATTTTTATGCTGCGATCGTTGATTATCAGCATAGGGAAAGAAGGTTCGGACTGACCAGTGAACAGATCAATAAACTTGAACAAAAAATGCATAGGCGATAGGATGGCTAAACGATATCTGATACTCTTCCTGCTTCTCGTTCTTCTTGTGCCTGTCTCCAGGGCCCAGATCACTATCGGCCAGCAGACCGGAGTGGATTACTCCAACCCGAAAGAATATATTATTGGCGGTATTACCGTCAGTGGAGTGAAATACCTTGACGGAAATGTCCTGATCATGCTTTCGGGACTGACCGTTGGCGAAAAGGTCAAGATTCCCAGTGACAGGATTACAGCGGCTATCAGGAAGCTCTGGGACCAGGGGCTGTTTGAGGATATCCGGATCTCGGTTACAAAGATTGTCGATAACCAGGTTTTCCTTGATATCTGGATGAAGGAAAGGGCGAGGCTTTCAAAATTCCAGTTCACCGGAATAAAAAAGTCAGATGCCGATGAGATCCGTGAGAAGATCAGGCTGGTAAAGGGTGAATACGTTACCGACAACATGATCCTAAAGACCAAAAATATCATTCGGAAATATTATACCGACAAGGGTTTTCTGAATGTGCAGATCAATGTCCAGCAGAAGAAAGACACAGCGGCAGCCAACGATGTGATCCTGTTCATCAATATAAACAAAGAGGAGAGGGTCAAAATATACCAGATCAATATCCACGGGAATACCCAGATCAGCCGTGAAATGGTAATGGCTTCGATGAAGAAGACCAAGGAAAAAAGCGTTTTCAATCCCATGAACGGGGCAAGTGAAATGATAGTGAATGCAGGCCTTCATGCAGCCACACTCGATTTCCCCGAGATCGTCAACGATGTGGAGAAACAGGGTACTGAAAATGTGAGGATGAGGATCTTTAAATCCTCAAAATTCATCCCGGAAGATTACGAGGAAGACAAGCAGAATTTCCTTAAAAAGTATAATTCCCTGGGATTTCGTGACGCCAGGATCATCAGGGATTCCATTTCCAAATTCGATGAAAGCAGTATCAATATTGATATATGGGTTGAGGAAGGCCCCAAATACTATATTCACAGCATAGGCTGGGTGGGCAACACCAAGTATACCGCTGATGTGCTTAACCGTTTCCTTAAACTTAAAAAAGGTGACGTTTACGACCAGGAGGCGCTGGAGACGGCCTTATCCTATAATCCAAACGGTGCTGATATCCGTTCCCTGTATATGGATGACGGCTACCTGTTTTTCGACGTGGTGCCTGTGGAAGTGAAGGTGGAGAACGACTCCATTGACCTCGAGATCCGCATGCATGAAGGGCCGCAGGCAACCATCAACAAAGTCTCAATAAAGGGTAATACAAAAACCAATGACCATGTTGCCCTCCGTGAAGTGCAAACCAGGCCGGGGCAGCTTTTCAGCCGCGACAACCTGATACGCTCCCAGAGGCAGCTGGCACAGCTGAAATATTTTGATGCTGAGAAGCTTACGCCGAACGTGAACCCCAAGCCGGAACTGGGCCAGGTTGATATCGAATACGGTGTTGAAGAAACTTCAGCCGACCAGGTGGAGCTTTCGGGCGGCTGGGGATATGGCAGGATCATTGGCACCCTGGGATTGTCATTCAACAATTTTTCGTTAAGGAACATACTCAACTTTAAAGCCTGGAGGCCTATCCCTGCCGGGGACGGTCAGAAGCTCAGCGTGAGGTTCCAGACATACGGCAAAGGCTATTATAGTTATTCGTTCTCATTCACCGAACCTTGGGTTGGCGGGAAGAAACCTCTTGCACTCAGTCTTTCGTATGTGCATTCCCGTTATACCAACGGCCTGGCCAATGACGATCCTCTGTTTGGGTTTTTCAAGATCGACGGGGTATCTATCGGCCTCGGTTCACAGTTGAAATGGCCCGACAACTACTTCACCTTATACCATTCTCTCAATTATAATAAGTATACAACCCAGAATTATTCTTCTATTTTCTCCTTCGGCGGGGGTAACGGTACATACAATGCCCTCAGCTATTCTATTGTCCTTTCAAGGAATTGTGTTGATGCCCCGATCTTTGCAAGGAGTGGTTCGGAGTTCTCGATAACGGGTGAAGTCACACCTCCCTATTCGCTCTTTAACGGCAATGTCAACTACAGTACGATGTCGGTGAATGAAAAGTACAAATGGGTGGAATTCTGGAAATTCAAATTCAAGGGAGCCTGGTATATCAACCTTATTCAGAAACTTGTACTGACCCCAAGGGTGCAGTTTGGGATACTGGGTGCCTACAACTATGACCTGGGGATCACGCCTTTCCAGCGTTTTTACCTTGGCGGCGACGGTCTTACCGGTTACAATAATATGGACGGACGTGAACTCATCGGGATGCGAGGCTATGTTAACAACTCACTTACACCGGGGTACCCCAATACTATCCTTGGCGGGGTATGTTATACCAAATACACCCTTGAGCTGAGATATCCTATTTCTTTGAACCCATCTGCCACCATTTATGGGCTTACATTCCTGGAGGCGGGCAATGACTGGGGCTCATGGAAGGAGTTCAATCCATTCAATGTATACCGATCGGTAGGAGTGGGGATACGGGTTTTCCTGCCAATGTTCGGGCTGTTAGGGCTTGACTGGGGTTACGGCCTGGATCCGGTTCCGAATGCACCGGGAGCCAACGGAAGCCAGTTCCATTTCTCTATCAATTCGTCACTTGATTAGCGTAAAAGATAGATGGATAGATGGATAGATGGATAGATGGATAACTGGATAGCTGGATAGCTGGATAACTGGATAACTGGATTGAAGGATAAAAAGACATTAATAAATTTGGCAACAAAGTAAACATCAAGGATATGAAAAAGTTAGCATTAATAATCGTTGCGTTTTTCCTTCTGGCATCACTCGGCCAGGCTCAGAAATTCGCCTATGTCGACAGCCAGTACATCCTGGATAACATCCCCGAGTTTGCCGAGGCGCAGGCTCAGCTTGATGAATTAAGCAACCAGTATCAGAAAGAGATTGACGCGAAATTTGCCGAGGTCGACAAAATGTACAAGGAATTCCAGGCCCAGGCCGTCCTTCTTCCTGAAGACATGAAGAAGAAGAAGGAGCAGGAAATTGTGGATGCCGAGAAAGATGCAAAGAACCTGCAGAGGACAAGATTCGGCAAAGACGGGGACCTGTTCAAAAAACGGCAGGAATTTGTCAAACCTATACAGGAGAAAATATACAATGCAATTCAGGATATAGCCACCACAAGCAATTATGCTGTAATCTTTGATAAGGGCGGCAGTCTTTCGATATTGTTCGCCAACCCCAAATATGATATCAGTGACGAGGTTCTCGACAAACTTGGAGCCAGTTTATCGGGCCGCAAGGGCAAAACCACCAAACCCGGTGATACCGGCGGGGCAAAACCCGTTGACAACAGCAGTGGCGGACAGGAACCCAAGGGCGCTAAAAAATAAGGCCCTTGCTGATTGTTTGGCATTCAGGAATTTTTAATAATTTTGCAAACCCAATAGAAGTATAAACCATTTAATAGCACAAAATGAAAAATTTAGTAAAGACTTTAGCTGTTGTTGCAATTATTTTCTGTATGTCGGCAATAGCCCAGGCACAGAATCCTATAAAAATAGGCCACATTGAATTCAACACACTCCTGCAGGCCATGCCTGGCATTGATTCCGTAAAGATTAAACTCCAGGTTTACCAGAAGACCCTTACAGACCAGATGGATGCAATGAAATCGGAATTTGAAAACAAATACATGGATTACCAGTCACAAAGTGCAACCATGTCGGATCTGATCAAACAGACAAAGGAAAAGGAACTCCAGGACCTTCAGGCCCGTATCGATGCTTTCCAGCAGAAAGCACAAACTGACATGCAGGCAAAACAGCAGGAACTTGTTCAGCCTTTTATTGACAAGGCAAAAGCTGCTGTTAAAGAAGTTGCGAAAGAAAACAAATACACCTATATCCTTAATTCCATTGAAGATGTTGTGCTTTACAGCGAACCCGGCGATGATGTCATGCCCCTGGTTAAGAAGAGACTTGGAATTACGAACTAGTGGACACAGAACAGTGACAGTTTGTTGATTTTATTCACTGATCACTGATCACGGTTCACCAATCACTAATCACATAAAAAACCCGGCCTTTCACAGGCCGGGTTTTTTTATTTCCATGAAGACGGGTCATCGCCGTACCAGGAAGCATACCGGTTGTAGTTCCGTGAGATCCTGTTCACCTGCCCTTCGAGAAGTTCCCTGTCAATATCCTTCACTTTTTTTGCCGGTACACCGGCCCATACTGAGCCAGATTCCACTACAGTCCCTTCGGTGATAAGGGCCCCGGCTCCAATTATTGAGTTTGAGTTGATGACGGCCCCGTCCATAATGATGGCGCCCATTCCTATCAGGACATTATCCTGGATTGTGCAACCGTGGATAATGGCATTGTGGGCGATAGAAACATTATTGCCGATATCAACCGGCCATTTCTGGTAGGTGCAATGGATTACAGCCCCGTCCTGTACGTTGACATTGTTCCCTATATGTATGTAGTGAACATCACCTCGTATTACGGCATTGAACCAAACACTGCAGTTATCGCCCATAACTACTTCCCCGGTAATGGTTGCATTATCGGCTAAGAAACAGTTTGAGCCGAATTCAGGGACAACTCCTTTAACAGCTTTTATAAGAGCCATAAACAGATGGGGTTATTGTTAAAAATACTGAAAGACTAAGCCTTACTTCTTTTTAGAAACACTGGGATAATCAAGAGAATAATGTAACCCCCTGCTTTCATGCCTTGCCCTTGCAGCTTTTATAATAAGGTAACCTATATTGATCAGGTTGCGCACTTCACAAATCTTCATCGTAAGTATAGACCTGTCATACAATTCTTCCGTTTCCCTGTATAAAATTTCAAGACGGTCCTGTGCACGTTTCAGGCGGAGGTTTGACCTGACAATACCCACGTAATTGCTCATGATGCTTTGCACTTCTTTAAGCGTTTGCGTGATCAGCACCATTTCCTCATTAAGCACGGTACCCTCGGCATTCCAGTCGGGGACATCGTCACGTACCTGAATGTACTTAAATTTGCTGATTGCATCGAAACTTGAACGATGCGAGAAAACCAGTGATTCAAGAAGGGAGTTTGATGCAAGCCGGTTAGCCCCGTGGAGTCCGGTGGAAGCACATTCACCTGAAGCATACAGGTTCTGGATCGTGCTTCGTCCAAATTCATCGGTACGTATTCCCCCGCATGTATAATGTGCCGCAGGGACAACAGGGATAAGGTCCCTGGTAATGTCTATCCCGATGCTGAGGCATTTTGCATAGATTGTCGGAAAATGATTGATCACTTCGTTCTTTGGAAGGTGGCGGCAATCAAGGCATACATAATCATCCCCGCTGATCTTCATTTCGTTGTCGATGGCCCGGGTTACGATATCCCTTGGGGCCAGGGCGAGCCTTGAATCGTATTTGTACATGAATTCCTTCCCTTCGCGGGTCACGAGGTGGGCCCCGAAACCCCTCACTGCTTCAGAGATAAGAAAAGCAGGCTTTTCATCGGGATTATACAGGGAAGTCGGATGGAACTGTATGAATTCCATATTGTCGACAGCCCCCTTGGCCCTGTATACCATCGCAATGCCGTCGCCGGTGGAGATCAGAGGGTTAGTGGTATTCGTATAAACGTTGCCCGCCCCTCCGGTTGCGATAAGGGTGATTTTTGAAAGTATGGTATCGACCAGCCGGGTGCGGGGATTGATTACATACACCCCATAGCAGGTGATATCCCTGGTTTTTTTGTTTACTTCAATACCCAGGTGATGCTGCGTGATAACATCTACGGTGAAATGGTCCTCAAGGATTTCAATGTTCGGATGACGTTTAACCTGGTCAAGCAGGGTATCCTCGATCTCCCGTCCTGTTTTATCCTTATGGTGCATCACCCTGTATTCGGAATGGCCTCCTTCCTTGGCCAGGTCGAATTTACCCGATTTTGTCTTGTCGAACTTTGCCCCCCACCTGATCAGTTCGCGTATTCGGTCGGTTGATTCGGTGATAGTAAGCCGCACGATATGTTCATCACAAAGACCGTCGCCCGCAATGATCGTATCCTGTATATGTTTTTCAAAAGTGTCAGGCGTATGCATCACTGCTGCAATCCCACCCTGGGCCCAACTGGTAGCCGTGTCATCCATTTTGGATTTGGTCACAATACAGACCTTGCCATGCCTGGCAACCTTTAAGGCGAAAGATAAACCGGCTATGCCTGAACCGATTACCAGGAAATCAACTTTTCTTTGCATGATCCATGAGTCTTTACAGGTCGAGCAGAAGCGTTACCGGGTCTTCGCCCATAGTGAGCATTTTGAGCGGGTCTTCAATCAGTTCCTTTACTTTGATGAGAAACCCTACCGAATCTTTGCCGTCAATCACGCGGTGGTCATACGAAAGCGCAATATACATCATAGGCGCAACCACGACCTGCCTGTCGACTGCGATAGGCCTGTCCATGATCTTATGCATCCCAAGTATTGCACTTTGGGGCGGGTTAAGGATAGGGGTTGACATCAGGGATCCGAATACGCCTCCATTCGTAATGGTAAACGTGCCGCCTTTCATGTCATCTATACTGAGTTTGCCGTCACGGGCCTTTACGGCATATTCCTTGACTTTGATCTCCAGTTCTGCAAGGCTCAGCGTTTCCGCGTTCCTGATCACCGGAACCACGAGGCCTTTGGGGGCGCTCACGGCAATACCGATATCCACAAACGTAGGGCTGACAAGTTCATCCCCGTCAATCATACTGTTCACCAGGGGGAAGTCCCTGATGGCTATAGTCACAGCCTTGGCAAACAGCGACATCAGCCCGATACCCACACCATATTTCTGTTTGAATACCTCGCTGTACCTGTCTTTGAGCTTAAGTGCCGAGCTCATGTTGATCTCGTTGAAAGTCGTAAGCATGGCAGTCTGGTTCTTAACAGCAACCAGTCTCTCGGCAAGTTTAAGCCTCAGGGTCGTAAGCTTCTTCCTCTCTTCTTTTCTTATATTGCCGAATGCGGATAACGGAGCGTCGGCCTTCCTGTCTTTGATGAATGTTTCAACATCATTCCGGTTAATTTTCTTCCCGGGGTAAGCCCTGGCGAGCTCATTTACCCTGACCCCCTTTTCTTCAATGATTTTTTTTGCAAGAGGGGAAGCATGCAGTTTCTCCAGGTCTTCTCCAGGCCCGCCGGGCCTGTTCCTGTCCTCCCTGGCTGCCGGCAGGGAGGAAGCAGCCTTTTCCGGTGTTTCCGCTCTGGTCGCAGAACCTTGAACTTCTGACTTTTTACCTGCCGGGCCGGCCCCGGAACCAGGCTCAATAACAGCAATAACCGCACCTACGCCAATGGTGTCCCCTTCTGCCGCTTTGAAACGTATGACCCCGTCTTCGGGTGATGCTACAGGAAAAGATGCCTTGTCGGAATCGATTTCGACGACTTCCTGGTCTCTTTCAACCTGTTCCCCGTCGTTTACAAGCCATTTTGCAAGCTGCACCTGTGTTATAGATTCACCCGGACTGGGGACCCTGATCTCAATAGCCATAATTATTTCCTTTTCTCCCTGACTTTCTTTAAGGAATCAACGGTTTTCTGGTCGGCAGAATTGTGTATGATCCTTTGATTTATTTGGGTGGGAGCCGATTTGTTCAAAGTGTCAACCCTGACCTCGCCCGCTTTATCTGCCTTGCCCGCCACCTGTTGTGAGGTTTTCGGGCTGCAGAAAAACAGCAGTGGAAGCAGGACGAGGATTTTAACCGCCGATAATGAGTTTTTCATTTTTCAACACAGTTTCATTCGACTTCAGGATAATGAAATATATTCCGGGTTTCAGGTTTGCCTTATTAAAAGTAAGTATGTTTTTACCCTGATATCCTTTGCCTTCATATAGTTTCTTAACAAGTTGACCATTGTTGTCAATGATATCGATGGTAAGAGGAGAGGCTTCCTCAAGAGTGAAATCCAAAGAGAAGATATTGACCACCGGGTTAGGGTACACACTGAGGGAAGCTGTCTGGCTTGCAACTGTTTCAATTCCGTTTGAATTATCGAACACTTCGGCAATCCATGTATCCCATTGGTTGTCGCTACCGCCGAAGGCCCCACTTATCCAGCAGGTAGGCCTGGTGGCATTGTATTTGCGGTAGATCCCCGAATAATCGCCCCATCGTTCGGGGTCACCGGTATAATATACATAATTGTCGCCTGACCTTACTTCAACCGAACCCGACCATGCCATTGTATTGTCACATTCTACAACCCGTATCGAGGGGTAAGATGTGGTTGTGGACTTCTGAAATCCAATAAGGACAGCCTGGTCGCTGTTGTTCACCCCGCTTGAGGCTACCGAAGGATAGGAATAATCGGCTCCGTCGAGCCCGAAAACGATCGATCTGTTCTGTGATGCAGTCAGGTCAAACCTGTTGTAATTGATACCGCAATAATTGTTCGTATAAACCGAATTGAATACGAAATGAACAACCTTGTTGAGGTAAAAACCACTCAGTGTGCGGGCATCATTTGTGTTCAGCTTTACAGCGGTGCCTGGCTGGAGGGCATCCGGCGCAACCTGGTAAGCATTGGTGTTTATTGAATAGTATTTTAATTCTGCCAGGCCGGTTGAAAGATCATCTGTAAGATCATAGAAGCTGAATTTATTGTCATCTGAGGATGAAGTGGCGACCAGGTAGCATCCCGGACCGTAACTCCCCTGCTGTCCAAAGGAAAGGGGGCATAATGTGAACGGGTTGCCCTGGATGCCGTGCCATACCGTGAAGTTAATTGTCCCCCCGCTGAAAGCAGGGCCTTTGGTGATCTGGTAAAGTACGGCCTGGTTGAACTTCCCGTCGGAATCACGGAAGAGGTTGCCGGTTATATACAGCTCGTTGTTGGAGTAGGCCAGTTTCGGGTAATCGAAAGCGCTTGCGTCGCCCAGGGGGTTGCCCGAGAGTTTGTAATAATGCCATCCGTCGCCAGGGTTATTCGACTTGGAGAAGAACACCAGCAATTTTGATTTTACTGAATTCAGGGGTGAAACCTGGCAGAAAAATACAAAGCGGTCAACCGTGCCATCATAGATAACGACAGGGTCGCAAACCCCGGTAATCTCACTGTCGCCTATAAAGGAGATCAGGTTATTATAATACAAATTGGCTCCTGAAGTATTGGTATAGAAAATGGTGGTGTTTGATACACTCACAATCCTCCCGTCGTTGGAAACGGCAATGGTATTGTCAAGGGGGGAGCTTCCATTGCAGTGGTTGCCTCCGAAATTAGTACCAATCTCGGGCGTAGCCCCGTTGCCTGAGTTCTCAGAGGCTGCTGATTTAAGCCCAGGGTTGGCAAGTTTCATCCGGAGGCGCTCAGCTTTAAGCCTTTCAACCTCTTCGTTCTTCTCGGTGGAATGTCTTATTGGCGCCGGGTTTACGATTGCACGCCACTGCAGGTCGGCCGAAGGGTTGTTTACAAAACCTGCGCATGGAACGGAAAAATGAAGCGCTTTTGAACCGGTAGTCGGATGATACATTCTGTCAAGGGCCGACATGTCGGCTTTAGACTGCTGTGCAATGGTTAAACCGGCAGGCAACAGGCAGATCAATAAAAACAGGTACAATTTTTTCATGGTCTTTTGTTTTGGAAATGCTAAGGTACTAAATAATGTTCCCGTTCCAAAATTTGAGGTGTCATTTTTCTGCACAATGCAACCTGCATGAACCATACGAAAATTCGCATGTACATTTTCCAAGGGCTTTTTCAACAATGAGGTTTTGCTGTACCTTGTGAAGTTGTGATGAGCCTGTGGCCGGGCTTCCGCTTGGCGGCCTGGCCACATAGGTCAGTTTAAGTTTCGGGAAATTGTGGACGATATAATTCAATGCGCCCATATTGGCGGGTTCTTCCTGGACCCATTCGAAATGTTTGGCATTCGGATAGGAAGAAACCACTTGTTTCAGTTCCTCTTCGGGCAGGGGATAAAGCTGTTCAAGCCTGATAACGGCCACGTTATCGACCCCGAGCTGTTCCCTTTTCTCCATGATATCATAGAATACCTTCCCCGAACAGAATGCCAGCTTGCTGACTTTGTTTTTATCCACTCCCGTATCGTCAAGTACTTCCCTGAATCCGCCATGTGTAAACCCGCTGATGGGGGAAACACAGCGGGGGTGCCTCAACAGGCTTTTCGGAGTGAATACAACAAGTGGTTTACGGAACTCCCTTACAAGTTGCCTCCTGAGAAGATGGAAGAAATTCGCGGGGGTAGTGCAGTTAGCGATCTGCCAGTTATAATGGCCCGAGAGGGTCAGGAAGCGTTCAAGTCTGGCGCTGGAGTGTTCAGGCCCCTGGCCTTCATAGCCATGGGGTAGGAAGAGGACGAGCCCGTTCATGACTTTCCACTTATCTTCAGCACTGCTGAGATACTGGTCGATAATGACCTGGGTCCCGTTATTGAAATCCCCGAACTGGGCTTCCCATATAGTAAGTCCCCCGGGAGTAGCGAATGCAAACCCGTATTCGAAACCCAGCACCCCGTATTCCGACAGCAGGGAATTGTAGATCCTGAATGAGGCCTGTTCCTCGCTGATATGATCAAGGGGAATGAACTTGTCCTCCGAGTCCTCAACCGTCAGCACGGCATGCCGGTGTGAAAAGGTGCCCCGCTGGGAATCCTGCCCGCTGATGCGTATTGGTCGGCCTTCCCTGAGCAGGCTACCGTATGCAAGGAGCTCACCCATCGCCCAGTCAAGCCTGCCTTCGCCTTCAAGCATGGCTCTACGGTCTTCCTGGAGTTTCACTATTTTGCGGAAGAAATTAATCCCATCTGGAAGTAAGGTCAGCTTGTTACCGATTTCCCTGAGAGTTGATTCGCCGATCGCAGTAATGGGAGACCTGGCGAAATCCTCGGGCAAAGCCCTGCGGATATCTTTCCATAAGGGGCCGAGGAATGGGGTAATATCAGCTTTTTCAATCGTTTTTGAGGACTGGAATGCCAGTTCAAGCGCGGTGTTGATCCCGGTGCGCAGATCCTCTATGTCAAAATTGGTTGCAAGCCCTTCTTCTTCAAGTTTTGCAACGTATATCTCGAGGGGGTCGGGATGCTTCTCAATGATTTTATACAGTATAGGCTGGGTAAACCGGGGTTCATCGCTTTCGTTATGCCCGTATTTGCGGTATCCAAGGAGGTCGATGAACACGTCTTTGTGAAAATGCTGACGGAATTCCATGGCAAGCTGAACCGTATAAACTACCGCTTCAACGTCATCGGAATTTACATGGAATACGGGCGACTGTATGGCTTTTGCCACATCGGTGCAGTAAACACTTGATCTCCCGTCAAGATAATTCGTGGTGAAACCGATCTGGTTATTGATTACAAGGTGGATGGTCCCGCCGGTTTTATAGGCTTCAAGGTCGGCCATCTGGGTTATCTCATAAACGATACCCTGGCCTGAAATCGAAGCATCGCCGTGGATTAGTATAGTGACGACCTTCGAATTATCGCCCTCATAATTATGGTCGATGCGCCCGCGTGCGAGTCCTTCGGCAACAGGGTCAACGGCTTCAAGGTGGGAAGGGTTCGGACAAAGGGTAAGGCTAAGCTGCTCGCCGTCTGAGCCCGGAACTATGGTGGAATAGCCAAGATGGTACTTGACATCACCCAGGAGCTCGTCATCGCTGTATTCTTTCCCTTCAAATTCTGAAAAGATCTGTTTAAATGGTTTCTGCATGATGTTGCCAAGAACATTCAGCCTACCCCTGTGTGCCATGCCCAGTATGAATTCTTTCACACCGAGACCTGAACCCTTCCTGATAACCGCATCCAGGGCGGGAATAAGGGATTCAACACCTTCGAGTGAGAAGCTTTTGTGGCCGGGGAACTTCTTATGGATGAACTTTTCCATCAGTACTGCCCCGGAAAGCTTCTGCAGGATAATGCTTTTCTCTTCAATTGAAAATGAAGCAGCGTTCCTGGCCGGTTCCATTTTAGAGATAAACCATTGAACGACCTCGGGCCTGCGGATATAATAATATTCGATGCCGACCGATTCACAATAGGTTTTTTGAAGATGTTCAATGATATCGCTGAGTTTTGCATTGCCAAGGCCAAGTTCCTTCCCGGCCTGGAAATGCTTGATCAGGTCATCCTTGCCCAATCCGAAATTCTCAATATCAAGTGTTGGCGTGTACTTTCGCCTGGTGCGCACAGGGTTGGTCTTTGTGAACAAATGCCCCCTCTGCCGGTAAGCGGCGATCAGGTTCATGACCTTGAACTCGTTAGGATAGAGGAAAGCTTCGCCTTCCTCGGCTTTATAATTCTTCTGGCAGAATTCGAAGCCTTCAAAGAATTTTTGCCATGATTCATCTACCGATTCAGGATCTTTGCGGAATTTCTCGAAAAGTTCCTCTATCACGGCATTATCCGGCGTATTGAGATATGAGAATTGGTCCATTTTATTTTTTTTGTTGTTTCCCGAAATTCTCCAGGGCCCCGTCGAGCCATTTCACGAATTCATCCACGTTGAGGTTATATGCACGGGGCTGGGCCAGCAGGTTGCCGGCGGTGTCGAGCAGCACATAATATGGCTGGGAATTGATGTTGAACCTGGATATCTGGAGATCGGCGTAGATCTTACCTATCGATTTCTTCACTTTGCCGTCGTATTTGCTTGTAATCCATTCTTTTTCAGGGACTTCGGTTTTGTCATCCACATACAGCGCAGTCACAATGAACTTCTCACGCAGCCTTTGAAGGACCGCAGGTGCCGACCAGACATTGGCTTCCATTTCGCGGCAGTTTACGCAACCGTGGCCGGTGAAGTCAATAAACAACGGCTTGTTCGCTTTTTTAGCGCAGGCGAGGCCCTGTTTGTAATCGAAATACCCTTCGAGCCCATGGGGGAGTTTCAGGAAGTCATCGTACCTCGGTTTTTCACAAAGGGCGGATGAGGTGTTACCGCCGTTCCCGCTGCCTGAAACTGCTTTGACTTCTTCCCGTATGATCCGCGTGAGGTCGAAATCGAGAGAGGTTTCGGGAGGGAGGTAGCCTGACAAGGCTTTAAGAGGCGCACCAAACATCCCGGGGACCATATAGATCACGAAAGAGAAGGTAATGATCGCCAGCAGCAGCCTGGGCACACTGATGAACGGAAGGTCGGAATCATGATGGAATTTAAGTTTTCCGAGCAGGTAGAACCCCATGAGGGTGAAGGTGATGATCCACAATGCCAGATAGACTTCCCTGTCGAGGATATGCCAATGGTATGTCTGGTCGGCAATACTGAGGAATTTGAGGCCCAGGGCAATTTCAATGAACCCCAGGACGACCTTGACCGAATTCAGCCATCCGCCCGATTTAGGCAGGCCTGCAAGCCATGAGGGGAAGAAAGCGAATAATCCGAAGGGCAGGGCAAATGCCAGCGAGAATCCAAGCATCCCGATGATGGGCATAATAATCTCCCCGCTTGCCGATTGCACGAGGATGGCGCCCACTATGGGCCCTGTGCAGGAGAAGGAAACCAGTACCAGGGTGAAGGCCATGAAAAAAGCGCCCGTATACCCGCCTTTATCGGCCTGCTTGTCGGCCTTGTTTACCAGCCAGCCGGGAAGTGTGATCTCGAACATCCCCAGGAATGAGGCTGCGAATACCATGAAGATAAGGAAGAAAAAGACATTGGGTATCCAGTGGGTGCTCAGGAAATTGGCAAAGTTGGCTCCCAGCGTAACTGCAACAATTGTTCCGATGACGGTATAAATAACGATGATGGAAAGCCCGTAAACAACGGCCTGCATACGCCCTTTGCCTTTGTTCTCACTGCCTTTCATGAAAAAGGTCACAGTCATCGGGATCATGGGGAATACGCAAGGTGTTACGATTGCAGCCAGGCCGGCTAGAAAACTGATGAAGAAAAACACAAACAAAGATTTATTGGCTTCCGTCCCGGCAGGGGTTGTGCTGATCTGGCTGATTTTAGCAGTGTCCTGTTTTACGTTGCTTCCGGCTTTTCCTGATTTGGATGTGTCGGTGACGGAGCCGGCTTTCGCCGCAGGCTGGGTTTGGTTTACCGGGGCAGCCACAGCCTGTTGTGCCGGGTTTGTTGTCCCGGGCCCGGCCTGGGATGAAGCAGCGGCTCCAGGGTTTCCCCTCACAGCAAATTCGAATTCAGCCTCGGTAGGGGCAATGCAGGAACGGTCATTGCAGCACATGAAATACACATTGCCCCTGATGATGAAATCTTTCTTGCCAAGGATTTTTATTTTTTGTTTGAAAATGGCTTTGTCAGGGAAAAAAGTCACGACCATATTGTTCATCTGCGGGTCTTTTTCCTTAACACCTTTCGGCTCGATTACTTTCCCGTTCAGTTCATAATCAGCGCTTTTAGTAAAAGTGAACTCAGTTGGCACAGGCCCGTCGGGAATCACTTCCTGTGAATAAGTATGCCATCCTCTCTCTGCATTTGAGATTAGAAGCAGGGTAGCCTCGCCGGGTTTGTTCTGTTCAACTTTAAACGACCATTTAACCGGCTCGAGGATCTGTGAAAATATAAATAAAGGCATCAGGGCAAATGCCAGGAAGAAGAAAAGTGTGCTTCTCATGATTTCCGGGTTCGGTTTGTTAGGGTGCAAAGGTAAATAAAAATCGCGATGGCTTGGTGATCCTGACGATTGAGTTGTTCATGCTGAAAACATACCCTCTTAAGTTGCCGGTCAATTTTTTTTATTGTTCTGAAAAATAGTATTAATTTAGTAGTTGGAGGCATAAGCAAGCTGTTAATGCTCATACAACCTGTTTTAAAGCTTTGTAAATGAGACCAAAGGGTTTAAAGATATTCCGTTGGGTACGGCCTGACTTTTTTGTGGTCACTTTTCTTTTATTCGTTACTGTGGCCCTTACAGAAATTATTGCGTTGAACCTTACTTTCTTTGATCCCATTGAGAAAGCCCTGACCGATTTCAATTTCAGTGACCTGTTATACTCGAAACTCAGTTCGAAACAGGAGCTGCTCGACACGAACATTGTGCTTGTTAACATAGGCCATCTCGACAGGAAGCAGATCGCAACCCAAATACGACGGATACGAAGCTACCATCCGAAAGTGATCGGGTTCGACGGGTTTTTTTCGCTCCGGCGCGATTCAGCCTCCGATGCGATGCTTGCTGATCAGTTGAGCCGGGGGCGAAACCTCGCCATGGCCTGCTACCTTTCAGACCGGGATAATTCCGGTAAGAATTTCGAAAGCCTGGAAACCTCCGATCCTTACTTTAAAAGCGGCATCAGGGCCTTTATTAACCTGGGAGGAGCCAACCCGGAGACATCAACAATCAGAAGCTTCAGCCCCATGCAGGTATTCAGGGGGGACACCCTGTGGGCAATGGCTGCCACAGTCGTAAGAATGTATGATCCGGCCGCCTTCCGCCGGCTGGCTGAGCGTGATAACCAGCGTGAAATAATCAACTACATAGGCAACCGCAATGCATTTATCAGCTATGATGCAGATGAAGTTCTTGACTCCGCCTCCGATCTCAGCATGATCAGGGGAAAGATCGTCCTGATGGGATACCTGGGCTATTCATTCAGGCACCCCATTGATCTCGAGGATATTTATTTTACCCCCATGAACCCGGAACTGGCCGGACGGTCACACCCCGACATGTACGGGGTGGTGATACATGCAAATGCCGCAAGCATGATACTGTCGGGCAATTATATCAACGTGATGCCTGTTTGGCTGCAGGTTCTACTTTCTTTTATCATCTGTTACCTGTATGTTCTTTTCTTTACCTGGTTTAATGCCAGGTCGCCCGAATTGTTTGACCTTCTCTTCCCGGCAATCCTGCTTGCAATAAATATCCTGCTGGTCTATGCTTTCTTTATCCTATACAAAACCTGCAACTATAGCATACACGCCACGTATTTCCTGGTCCCGGTCATTTTTTACAAGATATTCCTTACATGGTATGAACGAACTTTCATTTTTGTAAGCCGGCATATAAAAGTGCATCGATATTTTTTACCTCCAAAACCGAAGCCATGAAAACAGCAATTTTTCTTTTCCTTGCCTTTGTCATCCTCCCGTTCTGGTCCCTGGCGCAGTGCGACGCATTCGTCATTTACCTTGCCAAAGGGGAAGTGAAAGTGCATTATGGAGCTACTGTTAAACCGGCTCAGAAAAATATGAGACTCAATGTCAGTTCAAGTCTTTCACTTGGCAAAGATGCCGGTGTGATACTGCTTAGCGGGAAAGACAAAGCCCTGCGCCTCACATCAAAGGGAAACTTCACGTATGCCCAGATCCGGTCGACCTGTATGAATAACCAGACATCCCTTACAACCGAGTACCTGAAGTATGTTGCAAAGTCTATCATAGACAATGGGGAGCCACTTACAGCCATGGTGATTAAAGGCGCAGTATACCGTAGCCGCACCGAATACGAGAAAACCTCAATGATCCTCCCCGCCGATTCCTCCGTACTGACTTCCGGCCAGGTGACATTTGCCTGGCATCCTGGAAATCCTGGCGAGGAACGCTACCTGCTCATTTATGAGAACGGGGTAACACAGGTTTATTCAAAACTGGTTTCCGATACAAGCATTGTCATGGATGCCGCTTTGTTTAAACCCCAGGTAATCTATTTCTGGCTCGTCAGCAATACTCCCCAACCTTCAGACAAGGAACCCCGTTTTACATTTATTCATGCAGAGGAAGACTGGCAAAACAAAGTCCTTGACGATTGGGCTGCCACCATGAAAGAACTTGAAGGCCAGCTTGACGGACTGAAGCAGAAGATGAATGATAAAAAGAATGACGCAAAAGTGCCACAGTGAAAAATCCTGACCGGTTTTGTGATCAGGCTGACAGCAACGACCTGAATATCCTGGTCGTGTTGGCGGTAACCCTGAACTTCTGGTCAATACGATGGCCTATAACCCAGGCGATCTTCCCCCTGCTGCATAAAACATAAGTGTTTTCCTTGTCGGGGAGCGGAACCTTTTCATCAATAAGCAGGTCGCTGACCTTTTTCTTTCCTTTCATGCCATAAGGATGAAAGCTGTCGCCGGCCTGCCACCTCCTGATCTCAAGGGGAAAGCTGAGCTTGTCAAAATCAAGGCTGGCAAATTCCTTCCCGGCCGGTATCATCTTATCTTTGGCGGGATCAACTACAGAGAATTTCAGTTTCAAAGGGGTTGAAATCCTTTTGGTGCCGGCCGATATCATCCTGCCGGGTTTTAAAGAATTCTGAACCAGGGGCTGGATGATAACAGTTTCCCTGTCCCTGACAGCCCGGTGGGTCGGCGAAAGGAAAATTCTGCCGCTGGTCCCTTCCGATACTGAAAGAATACCCGATATCACATCCTGGTTAAAGCCGTATGGCGAGAGGGCCTCCCATGCATACAGATCAGGCTGTGCCAGACTTTGCAATGCCTTCAGGTCAATTACAACCTTACCCGGCCGGGCGGTCACCAGGCGGGCAAGATTATTCCCTATTTCTTTTTTTCCTATCTCTTCCCATCCCCGAAGGATCCTTATCTCTGAAGTAAGTGTTCCCCTGAAATCGGGATTAATTTCTTCCAGCATGGGGATTATTTTCAGGCGGATCTTATTCCGCATATATTTCTCCTCCCTGTTGGAGCTGTCTTCCATGTATTCAATATGATTTTTACAGGCATAACCTGCAATATCCTTTCTGCAGGCAAACAACATGGGCCTGATGATTAAGCCCTGTTTCGGCAGGATGCCATGCATGCCCGATATGCCTGTCCCGCGGACCATATTGATCAGAAAAGTTTCCACCTGGTCGTCGAGATGATGAGCAGTTGCGATAAATGTAAATTTTTGGGTTTCTCTGATCTCCTCAAACCATTTGTACCGCAACTCCCGTGCAGCCATCTGGACCGAGATCCTGTTCGCTTTTGCATATTCAGAGGTTTCAAACCGCCTGGAGAAAAAAGGGACCTTATATATCCGGGCCAATTGACGTGTAAAATCCTCTTCAGCATCGCTTTCCTGACCCCTCAGGCTGAAATTGCAGTGCGCTATCCCGAAAAAAAATCCCGACCTGTGGAACAGCTCCGCCATTACAACCGAATCGATCCCTCCTGAAACGGCAAGAAGGATACGGTCTGCCGGTAAAAACAGCCTGTTCAGGGAAATAAAGGATTTAAGCAGGCCGATCATTGCCTATCCTGATTTAAATTATCGATGAGAATAAGGCAAAATTAAGGTAATAATCACTTATTCCTTAATGAATTTTCCCGAGCCGCCGGTTCCGTTCAGAATGATCTTCACCATATAGAGGCCCGGCCCAAGGGAGCTGATGTTGATATCGGTTTTGTTATTGTTTACCACTTGCTTCAAAACCGGTTGTCCTATCAGGTTATACACGGTGCATGATCCGGGTTGCGAAGAAAGGGGAGTTGCCGTTGGGATTTCCAGTACAATATGATCTTTTGCAGGATCCGGGCAAATGCGGAAACTGATTCCCGGCTGCTGTTCTGCGATGCCGACACCTCCGTTTATAGTTTTCAGAACTGTCCCGTTTTCACCGGCAGCATAACCGGTTTGAGTATCGCTGAAATAAATAAAATGCAAGTCGGCGCTGGTCACCGGCATGATGTTGAACCAGTTTTCCCCTCCGTCGGTTGTCTTAAGGATAGTACCGCCTGATCCGGCAGCAAAACCAATTGTTTTACCGGGGAAGTATATCGAGAACAGGTTGTTGGTTGTATTGGAGTTGACCTGGGTCCAGGTTACCCCGGCATCGTCGGTGAAAAGAATCATTCCTGAGAATCCTGCCACGAACCCGCTATCGGCATTCATAAAGAATACCGACATGAGTGGCAAGGATGTTCCTGAGGTAAGGAGTTCCCAGTTGGCACCACCGTCAATGGTTTGCACTATGGTGCCATCATCTCCTACAGCATATCCCGTATTGGCATCTGTAAAACAGCAGGAATAGAAGGAATCGGTCAGGCCTGTATATTCAGCTACCCAGGTCGCACCTGCGTTAGTTGTTTTCAGGATTGTTCCTTCCTTACCCAGTGCAAATCCGTTATTGGCATCCAGGAAGTACACGTAATTCAGGTCATAGGTTATTCCCGAGCTGAGTGTGTCCCAGGAACTGCCCCCATTGTATGTTTTTAAGATTTTTCCTTCAAGCCCGACGGCATAGCCGACATCCCCGCTGGTAAAGAAAATAGATGCCAGGTCCCTGTCGGTGCCCGTATTCATAGCAGACCAGGTGGTTCCGGCATCAACCGATTTGATTAAAGTGCCGTTGGCCCCGGCAAGTATGATGGTATTGGTGACAAGGTATTCTCCTGCTAAAAGATCCCGGCCGGTCACGGAAGCCAGGTTTGTCCAGGTATCGCCTGCGTCGGGAGTCCGGATAATTGTTCCAAGGTTCCCAACTGAGAACCCCGTATCGGGACCTGTGAAACATGTGGATGTTAAAAGTTTTGATGACCCGGTATTCAGCAGGGTCCAGATGTTACCTGCATTGGTAGTTTTAAGGATGCCGCCGAACCCGGTGATGTAGCCTGAGTTTTCATCAGTAAAACTGATGGACATCGGGAGGAAACTCTGATCCCAGCTCTGAAGTTTCCAGTCAGCCCCCCCGTTCAAGGTTTTCATTATAATGCCGTCGGCAGCGAGGGGATAACTACCGCCTGCAGCATAACCTGTATTGGCATCGGTAAAATAAACCGTTTTCAGGTTAGCCACATTCCCGCTGATCTGGGTGGCCCAGCTCTGGCCCCCGTCAATGGTTTTAAGGATCACTCCCTTGTCGCCGGCAGCGAAGGCTGTGTTTCCATCGAGGATAAAAAGCGATTTCAGGTTCACATCGGTACCTGAAGGAAGTACCTGCCAGTGGGCACCGCCGTCGGTCGTTTTAATGATCAGGCCAAGATCCCCGGCTGCAAAACCGGTATCCGCATTAAGAAAGCAAACTGAATACAGGCTTTTATAGATGCCGGTGGAAAGGGCTGTCCAACTGGCTCCTTCATTTGAAGTTTTTAACATTGTTCCGTATAATCCTACCGCGAACCCTTCCATTGCATCGGGAAAGGAAACAGACAGAAGGTTATTGGCTGTAACTACGGGCAGGCTGGTCCATGTGACCCCTCCGTTGACGGTTTTTACAATCGCCCCTCCGTTCCCGACAGCAAAACCCGTCTCCGGGCTGGTGAACGTGACGGAATTCAGGGTGTTTGACTGGGGTTTTGGATTAAGCCATTGCCAGTCCTGGGCTTCTGCCTGGTGCAAAACAAAGAGCAGTGACAGCAGAATTAAAACTTTTTTCATTGTTCTGTGTTTTTCATGGCAGGGGGATGCCATTTATTTAATATCCCAAACATCCCCGCTGTTCAGCAGGTCGTCAACATTTTTAATCGGGCTGGTTTCCTTTGCATATTTGATCTGCTCTTCCACCATATCGTCATAAGTTGGGAACATGGCTGAACGGATCACTCCAAAAACCATCGGGAAGTGGGGAGGGGCAAGTTTCGCCAGCATCAGGTGGATGCCGGGATCCTGGTTGTATGCATCGTGAATTAGGATGTCATCAGCAGTCACACCGTTTTTACCTATTTCAACAACTTCAAGCATGGTGTCCTTCAGGATCAGACCCTTCTCGTTATTTTTGCCCCATGTCATCGGCTGCCCGTTCTTCACGTTCAGCATATTCTCATCCTTGCTTTCCTTGCCGATTACATCATTGTGCGCCTTATCGGCGAAGATGATGCAGTTCTGCATGATCTCGATGATGGAAGTGCCGTCATGTTTTGCAGCTTCGAACATGGCTTCGGTCATCATGGTGATATTGTTGTCAGGAACGCGGGCATAGAATGTGCCCTGTGCTCCCATGACAAGTTCGCCAACGTTGAACGGATGTTCAATGGTTCCCTGGGGAGAGGTCTTGGTGACCTTGCCCATGGGGGTGGTGGGGGAATACTGTCCCTTGGTCAGCCCGTAGATCTGGTTATTGAACAGAAGGATATTGATATCTACGTTACGGCGGATGACGTGAATGAAATGGTTCCCGCCGATTGCCAGCGAGTCCCCGTCGCCCGTAGCCATCCAGACGCTGAGCCTGGGGTTTGCAATTTTAACGCCGGTAGAAATGGCCGCAGCCCGGCCATGGATACCATGGATACCATATGTGTTGACATAGTATGGGAATCGCGATGAGCAGCCGATACCTGACACCATGCAAAAGTTCTCTTTACGGTAACCAATTTTCGGGAATACTCTTTCCACTGCGGCAAGAATGGCATGAGCGCCGCAACCTGCGCACCATTTTACCATCTGGTCGCTTTCAAAATCGGTTTTGGACAACTGAACGGTGGAACGTTCGATGGTTGTATTTACGAAATCCATATTATTTTTCCTCCAGGATTTGGTTGAATTTTTCAGTTAACTCATTGATCATGAATGGTAATCCCTGAACCTTATTGAACTGTGAAATGTTCGGCATCGGGAATTTCATCCTCAGGTAGTTCACGAATTGTCCGCTGTTGAGCTCGCAAACAACGATCTTTTTAAAGCCTTTCAGGACTTTTTCGGTGTTTTTCGGGAGCGGGCTTATATATTTGAAATGGGCATGGCTGATGCTTTTGCCTTCAGCCTGTGCAAGCTTGACTGCAGAATGAACAGCTCCGAAGGTGCCGCCCCAGCTGATTACGAGGAGGTCGCCTTTTTTATTGCCGTCGATTTCCTGTTCCGGGATAAAATCTGCGATTTTTTCAACTTTGGCGGCACGAAGGTCGACCATAAGCTGGTGGTTCATGGGGTCCATTGAGACCACGCCGGTGATATTTTCTTTTTCAAGTCCGCCTATCCGGTGGCGCAGACCTTCGGTTCCCGGAAGGGCCCACTGGCGCACCAGTGTTTCTGCATCCCGTTTGTAGGGCTTGTAATTTTTATCATTAGCCTCGGCGATGGGAGGTTTGATGGGAGGCAGGTCTTTTACTTTTGGAATGCGGAAAAGCGCAGATCCGAAGCCAAGGTAGCCATCGGTAAGAAGTATTGCCGGGGTCATATGTTCCATCGAAAGTTTGGCTGCAGTATAAGCCATATAAAAACAATCATCGGGTGTTGATGCCGCAATAATTATAATAGGGCCTTCGCCGTTTCTTCCAAAAAGGGCCTGCATAAGGTCAGATTGTTCAGATTTTGTGGGAAGCCCTGTTGATGGGCCTCCACGCTGAACGTCGACGATGACCAGGGGAAGTTCGGTGATAAGGGCGAGGCCGATAGCTTCACTTTTCAGGGAGAGGCCGGGGCCAGAAGTGGTGGTGCAGGCCAGGGAACCTGTATATGAAGCCCCAATGGCTGAACAGATACCGGCTATTTCATCCTCTGCCTGGAAAACTTTTGCCCCGAGTGATTTATGTTTTGAAAGTTCCATCAGGATCTCGGTAGCGGGGGTGATGGGGTAAGAGCCAAGGAAAAGCGGGCGGCCCGATCTCTCGGAAGCTGCAAGCAGGCCCCATGCCGTAGCAATGTTCCCGGTGATGTTGCGGTAACGGCCTTTAGCCATTTTGGCCGGGCCGACCTGGATTACCGATTCGAGAGCTTCAATGGTTTCGGCATAATTGTACCCGGCCTGGATTACAATTTTATTGATCTCGACGATTTTAGGATTCTTTTTAAACCTTTCCTCGAAATATTTATAAGCCAGTGTGATTTCGCGGTTGAAAATGAAATACAGGATACCAAGTGCGAACATGTTTTTTGAACGTTCAGCCGTTTTGGTATCGATACCCGAGTCCTTCAGGCTCTCTTTGGTCATGGCGGTGATTGGAGCCTTGATCATGCGGTAAGCATCGAGGCTGTGGTCTTCCAGTGGGTTTATTTTATACCCTGCCTTTTCTATGCTTTTTTCATCAAAAGCATCGGTGTCGACCAGGATGGTTGCACCTTTTTTGGCCCATTTGAGGTTCGACTTTAGTGAAGCCGGGTTCATGGAGACAAGGACGTCGACCATATCGCCGGTTGTAAAGATCTTTTCGGAGCCCATATGGACCTGGAAGCCGGAAACCCCTGCGACGGTATTATGCGGGGCCCGTATTTCTGCTGGAAAATCAGGGAAGGTGGCGAGGTCATTCCCGGCCATGGCGGCCGAATCGGAAAATACGGAACCTGAAAGCTGCATGCCATCGCCGGAATCGCCGACGAACTTCACAACTACGCTTTCCTTCTCAACAATTTGTCTTTTAGTGTTAGGCATCGTTATGTGTTTTAAGAGTGTGCGAAGTTACAAAAATATCTCGCCCATCCCCCTGTTAAAAAATTCACATCCGGCGTTTTTCCGGTTTATCAAAAATGTTTATCTTTGCAGCGGAAAAAGAAATTACTAACCAGGCCTGCCCTCCGGCAGGCATAAATTTAACATGTCATGGCTTACAAGATTAATGAAGATTGCACTGCTTGTGGAACCTGCATCGATGAGTGCCCAGTTGAAGCGATTTCCGAAGGTGATATCTATAAGATTAACCCCGAAACCTGCACCGATTGCGGAGCATGCGCTGATGTATGCCCTGTAGAAGCGATTCATCCTGAATAAGACACACAGGATTTAAAAAGTACGGGCGGCTCATGCAATGAGCCGCCCGTATTGTTTATACATAATATTAATGTTCAGGCACCTTCCACTTTCAGTGCCAGGGTTTCCCCGTCGAAGACGGCATATGTGAAATGGGTTAGCCAGTCACCCAGGACTACCTGGACTGCTTTTTCAGATATTTGGGTTTCCACCGGGTAATGGTAATGTCCGTATACCAGGTAATCGAGTTCAGGATGCTGTTTGATCAGCCCTTCAGAATGGAAGCGGATTCTTTCGTTGATCAGCCTCAGGTTTCTTTCTTCCTCTGTTTTTTCTTTCTGCATTGCTGCATTCCGGCTTTTTCTTGACCAGAACAAAGCCATACTGATACCCAGGTCAGGATGGATCAGGCTGAAAAGCCATTGGTTGATCCTGCTGGCAAAGACTTTTTTGATGAACTTATAACCATGGTCGCCGGGGCCCAGGCCATCTCCATGAGCCAGGTAAAAGTTCTTCCCGTTAAAGGTCCGGAACTCCGGTTCCCTGTGAAGCAATATCCCAACCTCTTCCTGGAGGTACGAAAACGCCCACATATCATGGTTCCCCCTGAAGAGGTGAACCGGGATCCCCGAATCGGTTATCCCTGCAAGCATACCCAGCAGACGGGTGTAACCCCGGGGAACAGTCGTCTTGTATTCAAACCAGAAATCGAAAAGATCGCCCATCAGGTATATTTCACTTGCATCCTTACGGGCCATATCAAGCCAGCGTACAAGCTTTTTCTCCCTCTCGAGGCTTTGCAGGCGATCGGGGATGCCCAGGTGAAAATCCGATGCGAAGTATATCTTACCGTTCATATTCAGTACAAATATCGGAAAATTTATCTGGTTTGTTTTTTCACGGCTTCCATTTCCCTTTCCCTGATTATCCTGTTATGATGGAAAACTGCATGCTTGTTTCCCGGAAATGACCTTCCCAGGGAGCTGTCAATCTTCAGAAAGTAAACAGAATCATTGTGAAACGTAAGCACAGGACTTGTCCCGATGCCCTGGTTAAGGATCAGAAGGGAGGTTAAGCTGTTAAGATGCCTGTTGACATATTCAGTTTCAAGTGTATGCTGATTTTCCCAGACTGGCTTGAAGGACTCATCCAGTTTTTTCGAGAATCCGGCAAAATCAGGATCGCCCTGATGTGATAACAGGCTGCTTTGAAGGGAGTCGTATACTCTGCGGTTCCTGAAAGTCGCATTAAAAAATTTTTTCATGTCGCTGCTGGATGGCGATCCTGTGATGATCACATCCTCAAGATGTGATATCCCCCCTGACTTAATCCCAACCGTATCGCCAGGCCTGAGTTCGAAGATCAATATGTTGTTCGGCGGAAGGCTTAGCAGGTATAGCCCGGGTTCTTTTAAATTTAAATGAAAAGAGAAATCTCCGGATTTGCCGATGATCACAGAGTCAATCACGACAGAATTTGAAGGCCCCACTTCCACCAGTTTCATAAGTTCACCAGGGACTCCCCTGATGTTTCCGGCGACCTTCGTATTGCCTTCCCTTGCCGTCTGGCAGGAGACGATGATCAGCAGGATTAGCATGGAAAATATCAGCCTTTTCATTTTAATTCAAGTTTGATCTTAGAAACCAGAAACCTGTCGATAGGAAACGTAAAATCCTCCTCTTTTAGTTCGCTAATTTTCAGCCACCTGAAACTTTGAGCCCCGTCAACTGCGGGTATGTCATTTTTAATTTCAGTTGTTTTGAACCTATAAGGTTTATCGATTTGCAGGGTATAATACACGTTAAACAACTGCATATCTGTCGGCAGCAGGGTAGTGGGCTGGTAAAAATCGGTCGTATAGAAATGTGAGATATCACGGATCCCCGAGTCCAGTTCTTCCCTGAATTCCCTTTTCAGGCAATCTATGGTCCCTTCGCCGAATTCAAGTGCACCTCCGGGGAATTTGGTCATGAACATGCCCAGACGGAACTCGTCGGTAACCAGGATCATGCCATCCGCAGTGAACAGGCCATAGACCCTGATATTAAAGCGTTTTTCATTCATCTGCATTTCTTTCTTTCAGGTATGTTTCACAGCTCTTGTGATCTGCCTTTTTCCCGGGGGGCCGGGGATCTTTTCCACGATGAATCCGGAGGCTCTCAATGCCCTTATCACATCGCCCTTCACGGAATAGGTTGTGAGAATGGCCCCGGGTTTCATTGAGAGGAACAACTTCAGGAAGATCTCTTTTGTCCATAATTCCGGCTGGGTCGAAGGGGAAAATGCATCAAAGTAAACAAGATCGAAGGTTTCAACGGGAGGAGAGTATTCCTCGAGTCTATTATGAATTTTATGAAGGCGGAAGAGGTTTGTGATCTCCTCCGGCTTTCCCCATGGGGCAAGGTGCAACTTTTCATAGATGTCTTTGTGACCTGGTGTACAAAGCATATCAGGATAATTCAGCTGTCGCCACAGACCCCTTTCAAGGGGATAAGCTTCGATTGCAGTATATTCGAACTTTTTCCCCTGTCGTTCTGCCTCAAGCAAGGTGAGCAGGGCGTTCAGGCCTGTGCCGAAACCGACCTCGAGAACGTTGATAGTGCCTGTTGCCGGGTCAAGATGGGAGAGCCCGGCTTCGATGAACACATGCATTGACTCCTGCACAGCTCCATGAGAAGAATGGTAACTTTCGTTCAGTGCGGGAACAAATATCGTATCAGACTGGTCACCGGTGGATACAATCCTCAGGTTCAAAGGATGGATGATTTACTTGGTATCACTGAGTTTTTTAATTGTTACTCTCCGGTTTTGCTTTCGCCCGTCGCTTGTTTTATTTTCGGCGATCGGCTGTGTGTCGCCCAGACCTTTGCACTGGATACGTGTATCTTCAATCCCTCTTTCAACCAGGGCGTCCCTTATGGCTTCCGCCCTTTTCATTGAAAGTTTCAAATTCCCGTCGGCAGTGCCTGTATTATCGGTATGCCCTTCAATGACTATACTCACCTTTATTTCTTCATTGAGGAATTCGGTAAGTTCATGGATTACCGGAGTGCTTTCGGCCTTTACTTTTGCTGATCCCGGGTCGAAATATATACCATAAATATTGATGAAACCTTTGGAATCAAGTTCTTTTTTCATGGCCGATTCGTCTTTGACCGGGGCGGTAACCTTAGGGGCAGGCGTTTCGGTACGGGCAAGCCTGAACCCGAAATCAGCCTGGGAAGAATTGGGAAAATCATTGTTGCGGTATGTTGTCCTCAGTGATGTCTCAGCGCTGCCCCAGGAGCCGCCCCTGACTACTTTTCTGCGGCCCTGGTCGGGTCCCCGGGGATTTTCTTTCGGGCTGTCGGTGTAATAATAGGCATTGTACCAGTCATAGCACCACTCCTGCATATTCCCGCTCATATCATAGATCCCCAGCTCATTAGCCCGTTTCGTTCCGATGTTGTGGCTCTTGAACCCGGCATTTTTACTGAACCAGGCGACTTCCTCGGCAATATTGCTGCCGCTGTAAATAAAATGCCCCGATTTTGTTCCGCCTCTAGCAGCAAACTCCCATTCGGCAGCGGTTGGGATGCGGTAAGTTTTACTGGTTTGTTTTGATAACCAGTCACAATATGCGTTTGCATCATTCCAGCTGATAAAAGAGACCGGGAGCATTGAATCCTTTTCCGGAATTTCCACCCCGATGGAGATGGAATGCCAGTTCTTTCCGGGTCTTGCTTTTGTCTGGCTGAGATCGGTTTTATACAATTCAGCCAGTTTTTCAGCATCGGTGACATATTTTGTATCCTTGACAAACCTCCGGAATTCGCTTATCGTCACTTCATATTTACCAATAGAATAATTATCAACAAATACCTCGTGCATGGGCTTTTCATCACTCCCACCGGTATTTGAGCCCATGTTAAACGTTCCCCCTTCAACGAAGACCATTTCTGGCTGATTTGAAGATTTCTGCTGTGCAATGGCAATTGGCTGGTAAAGGGCCATTATAACTGAAGCGAGTAATAAGGATTTCCTGTACATAGGCTTTTTATTTAATACGAATTTAATAAATTATCTATGTAAACCTGATCCGGGATTCGGGATGCAGGATATTACCATAACCTTACATATTTATTGGGGTTATATTCGTGCATTAAAGCATATATCGTCTCAAACACATTTTCGGCATTAGGATTTGAGAAATAGTCGCCGTCGTTGCTGTATGCCGGGCGGTGGTCTTTCGAAGTGAGTGTTCTCGGTTCTATATCAAGATACCTGTATCCTTTCTGATCCTCCAGCACTTTTTGCATCATATAAGCGGTGGCGCCACCGGGGACGTCCTCGTCGAAGAACACTATCTTGCTTGTTTTCTTCAGCGACTGTACAATCGTTCCCGGTATATCAAACGGTACCAGTGACTGTACGTCGATGAGTTCAACCGAGATGTTGAAATCTTTAAGCTGGTTAACGGCTTCCTGGGCAATTCTCACACATGAACCATAGGTAACAAGGGTAAGGTCGCTTCCTTCGTTAAGTATTTCGGGCACGCCGAGGGGGATGCGGAACCTTCCTATATTAGCCGGCAACCTCTCTTTAAGGCGGTAACCGTTCAGGGGTTCGATGATGAGGGCCGGGTCATCCGAGGCGATCATGGTATTATAGAAGCCTGCAGCCTGTGTCATATTCCTTGGGACGAGTACATGAACACCCCTGATCGAGTTGATCACCATGCTGAGAGGCGAGCCCGAATGCCATATCCCGACCAGCCTGTGGCCACGGGTAGAAATGATCATCGGTACTTTCTGACCTCCTTTGGTACGGTACTGGGTTGTGGCAATATCGTCGCTCAGGACCTGTAACCCATACAAGAGGTAATCAAAATACTGAATTTCTGTAACCGGCCTCAATCCGCGTAAAGCGAGCCCAAGGCCCTGGCCGAGGATGGTCAATTCCCTGATGCCGGTATCGAAGACCCGGTTTTCGCCATACTTTGCCTGCAGGCCTTCAAGGGTTTGATTTACACCGCCAATTTTACCGACATCCTCCCCGAAGTACATCATAAGAGGATTGTTCTTCAAAAGATAATCATTGTTGGCGACAAGGACTTCACGTCCGGTGACCACAGGTGAATCTTCATTGAATACCGGGGGAACGCTTTCCACTTTCAGGGCAGCCTGGGCCGATTCACTGTAAAGATGCGAACTGTAACGGTCAAAATTAAGTCTCTTCTGCTCATCCATCCATTGTTCCAGGTCGGCTTTCATGGGCTTTTTCATGCTGCACGTCGTACATACATCCCTCAGTATTTTCTTTGCTGAGGATATGATGTCCTTGCGGATAGGCTCAGCAACCATTTGAAGGTCGGCAACGATCTTATCGATACGGTCCTGCTTTTTGCAGGGACAATGGCTTGTTTTTACAACTGAAACCAGGTGCTCCCTTTCGGCTTTGATAGGTGCCTGGTATGCTTTCCATGCATTATCCCGGGCCGATCGGGCGGCTCTCACCGACTCGGCTTCTATGGCGTCGAGTTCAGCGGCAGTGGCCATGCCGCTGCCAACGGCCCATTCACGCATTTTAACAATGCAATCGAATTCTTTCTCCCAGGCAAGGCGTTCGGCCGACTTGTACCTTTCATGCGATCCGGATGTGGAATGCCCCTGTGGCTGAGTAAGCTCGGTAACATGAAAAACCACGGGTACATGATCTTTACGGCAAATCGCTATCCCCTCCTCAAACATATCGAGCAGGGCCGGGTAATCCCATCCTTTGCAGGTATAAAGCAAGATGCCGCCCGGCTTGTCCTTGTCCTTAACAAAGCCTTTAAGCACTTCAGAAATACTTTCCTTCGTTGTCTGGTATTTCTTGGGTACGCTGATCCCGTATCCGTCGTCCCATACAGCAAGTGCCATAGGAACCTGCTGCACCCCGGCAGCATTGATCGTTTCCCAGAAATGACCTTCTGAAGTTGAGGCATCGCCAATCATCCCGAAGGCAACTTCATTACCGTTCACAGTGAATTTTTTCCCGGCCTCCTGCATCTCCCTGCTGTTCCTGAATGTTTTCGAAGCCAGCGCAAGCCCGAGCAAACGCGGCATCTGGGCTGCAGTGGGAGAGATGTCACCCGAAGAATTCTTTTGTTTTGTAAGGTCTTTCCATTCCCCGTTTTCATCCAGGCTCCGGGTTGCGAAATGATTGTTCATAAGCCTGCCTGCATTGTCGGGGTTCCTGGTAAGGTCGGTATCGCCGTATAGATGTGCAAAGAACCTTTCCTTATCCGACAAACCCGCGGCCATCATAAAAGTTTGTTCACGGTAGTACCCTGCCCTCCAGTCACCAGGCTTGAAAAATTTGGCCATGGCAATCTGCGGAACTTCTTTCCCGTCGCCGAAGATCCCGAAATTGGCTCTTCCGCCAAGGGCTTCACGGCGACCCAGAAGGCTGATCTGCCTCGATTCACAAGCCAGCCTGTAATCGGCCAGAACTTCTTCTTTATTGAATTTCCTGTTATGTTTCATTATTCTTGATTGTTAAAGCCAAATTGATACAAGATGACTGGATATCTGGATATCCGGATATCCGGATATCCGGATATTAAGAATTCCAGTTTCAAGTGTAACCAGCCATCGGTATTTAATAATTCTCTCCAAGAACTTCGAAGTATGCCTGGGGATGCTGACATGCCGGACAGTTTTGAAGGGCTTTAACCCCAAAATGGATGTATCCGCATTTCCTGCAGACCCAGTATACCTTTTCTTCTTTTTCGAAAACCCTGTTCTTTTCCATGTTGTTCAGGAGTTTCCGGTAGCGTTTTTCATGATGCTGCTCTACCTGCGTGATTAGTTTATAGGCCGTTGCAATTTTCGGAAAACCTTCTTCTGCTGCAATCCGGGCAAATTCAGGATAGAGTTCAGTCCATTCCTCTTTTTCACCATCGGCTGCGGCTTTCAGGTTTTCAGCCGTGGTCCCTATGCTTCCGGCGGGATAGGTGGCCGTTATTTCAACCGGCCCGCCTTCCAGGAACCTGAAGAATATTTTTGCATGGGATTCTTCATTCAGGGCTGTTTCCATAAACAGGGCGGAAATCTGCTCGTATCCCTCTTTTTTAGCCTGCTTTGAGAAGAAAGTATAACGGTTCTTGGCCTGTGATTCACCTGCGAAGGATTTCAGCAGGTTCTTTTCGGTACGGGTTCCTTTGATCGATGTTTCCATTTTAACTGAGTTTATAACAAAGGTAATTTAAGTAACGACTTACTCAGCAATCATGAGTACACAATTTAAATTTACGCAGGGCGGGAAAACACAGCAAACAGCAAAGCAGGATTTCCTGCATCCTTTTTGTTCAATCCATCGGGATGTAATCTTCCTTGCCGACACTGCAAATCGGGCAAACCCAGCCGGAGGGAATGTCTTCAAAAGCTGTTCCGGGGGCTATTCCCGAATCGGGATCCCCGCTTGCGGGGTCATACACATGGCCGCAAACCGTGCATTTGTACTTTTTCATTTTTTGTTTTCTATCCAGTTAATGATTTTTTCGCAGTCGGGAAGATCTCCGGGAGGAACCATGCCTGCCAGTTTCCCGTTTTCATCGATCATGAATTTCTGAAAATTCCATTTCACAGGTGCATCCATTACCCCATTCTCTTCTTTGCTGGTAAGCCACTGGTAAAGAGGATCAATATCCTTCCCTTTAACTGAGATCTTTGCCATCATCGGAAAAGTAACTCCGTAATTTTTAGTGCAGAATTCCCTGATCTGGTCGTTGCTGCCCGGTTCCTGCGACAAAAAGTTGTTAGCAGGGAACCCTATGATTACAAAGTTTTTATCGGCATACTTCTTGTAAATCTCTTCAAGCTGGGCATACTGGGGCGTATGTCCGCACTTAGAGGCAGTGTTAACAACCAGCACTTTCTTCCCTTTGAGAGATGCGAGATCAAAGGGTTGTCCTTCGAGGGTTGTAACCTTGAAATCATAAAATGATTTACCGGTTTGCGCATTAGATATAGTTGTCATTGCTAGAAATGCTATAATCAGGTTAAGTAACTTCATAAGATTAAATTTATCGGTTTATTCAGGCTGCAAAGGTAAATAAATTATTTCTATTTATAATTATTCTAAATTATTCGTAAATTTGCAGGGTGAAACTATTGCTCAAAATACGAAAACATTACCTCGTCACTACCATTACAATCGTAGCGATCCTGGCAATTTTAACGGTCATCACGATCAATCAGCATTTAAACATGACATCAATGGAAAACAAAGTAATCAAAGAAGGATCAAAGGCTCCTGATTTCACCCTCCCTTCGCCTGACGGCAGCATGGTAAGCCTGTCGCAGTTTATCGGCAAGAAAAAAATCGTTCTTTTCTTTTATCCGAAAGATGAGTCTTACGGATGTACAAAGGAGGCATGCAGTTTCAGGGATAATTACGAGGTCTTCAAGGAAGCCGGAGCCGAAGTGATCGGTATCAGCGCCGATGACCAGGCTTCTCACAAATCTTTTGCCGACAATCACAAACTCCCGTTTATTTTGCTTTCCGACAAGGACCATAAGGTTGCAAAATTGTATAACGTTGGAAAAACCCTGGGTTTGATCCCGGGCAGGGCAACATATGTGATAGACAGCCAGGGGATCATTAAAAAGATATTCTCTTCGCAATTCAGTTTTGAGAAACATATTGATGAAGCCCTGAATATCCTGAAAAAGTAAGGGGCCTTCCCTCTTTTTCTAAATGGGATTTCAAGTCAGTAAGGGAAGGCCTTGAGAAACAGATCAGAACATTTTTTAAAATTTTACTATTAACGCCAGCATACCAAGGGCAATCAATACCATACCGGTAACAGCTTTTTCATGGTGCTCCATGAAACCTGACCTGAATGTTCTGCTTCCTTTCATGCCCAGGTATACCAGGGACACCATGAGAACTATGGTTGTAATCATATAGACAGCCGATACAATGAGTATCCCTGCCCAGCCGATTGTCCCGGCCTGGAAGTAGTATGCCTCGATTTCCACACAAGGCGTCAAAAACATTGCAATACTTAGCGGAGTGAGTATTGTGAACCATCTTGTTCTGTTAAAACCAGCTTCAGGGATAACCGGGTTCGTTTCATGCCGGTGGCGAAGGTGAAGAAAATCGATGATTATATAGACTATGCCTAAGGCGATCAGTATTGCAGGAGCAATGGTTTCTGATATTGCAGAATAGCTGGCCGAGAGCTTATACCCAATAACCCCAACGATAATTCCGACAATGACTGTACTGAGTGTATGGGCGAACCCGGTAATGATGGTTGCCAGCAAGGTCTGATACGGCGTCCATTTCTCTGTTTTACCAACCGCGATCAGAGGCAGCCAGTGATTCGGGATTAAAGCGTGGATTGTGCTTAAAATAAAACTTCCAATGAATATCTGGTACATGCTTTATGAGTTGAAAGATGTAAAATGCGTCTGGATCATTTTTCAAGAAGGAAATAGGTTCCCCCGTTAATTTCAGCTTCTTCTATCAGTTTTAGATTTGCCTTCACGAATAGTTTCTTCCATTGTTGTTTTGAAGTCAGCATAAGCGACAGTACATTAAGGATAGCGAAGGATGAGAGGGTTGGAGTCAGAACAATCATCAGCATCCTCCCGTTCGGTTTGAGGATGCGGTTGATTTCCATCAGCGCATTGAGTTTCTGGTCCCCGAGATGATCGATCATATAGGAACTGATAACCGCATCATATGTTCCTTGCGGAAATCCGGTACCGGTGATATCACCCTGAATTATTTCTACCCTGTCACTGATGCCTGCCAGTTTCAGGTTTTTCTCAAGAAGCGTATTCCCTCCCCCGGCAATATAATCGGAGTTAAAAAGGTCGAATGCGGTGATCTTCCCGGAACAGACTTTGCTTAAAGCAATTGTTGAACGCCCGGCGCCGCAGCCTGCGTCGAGGATGCGGCTATTCTCACCTTTTACTGATAAGCTGACCCATGGAAGTGTAATGTAGCTTGTATTCTTGGCCGAACGAACCACCAGGTTGCCGATGAAGAAGTTTATTGACATAAGGACCAGGAAAAAAGCCAGGAGCTGAAGACCGGGGAAAGTCAGGTACATATGAACCGCTGAGGCAAGGAATACCGCTGAAACTACCCAGAACCCGTTTAACCAGCCGATGCTCCATCCAGCATTAAACTTTTTGCTCTCATTTTCTTTATGAAACATCACCTTAAGCCGGTCTTTAAGCTTTGAGGGCAATACTACTGCAAGTGACAGTGATAGCACGAGTAAAATTGCTATATGAATAAGGACAACTCCGAACGTTATCCCTGCCAGCCATTTCATTTGCGGCATCATTGCCAGGATCATAACTGAAGCAATGATGCCAATAACTGCAACAATTTTTCCATGACCCATCATCGAAAACCAATGTCGATTTTTCATTTTGCTATCCTCCGATAATAATAAATATTAATGTTCCCCAATGAGAAGTTCAAAGGGTGAATAGAACCCGGGTGAGCTCAGGCAGGTTTAACAGGGATGAATATCTGGCGTTGTATGCTTTCGTATGGTTTCAATGCCGGGTTCTCTGAATATAATTCAAACCCGGTAATCTCGGCGATCTGGTAACCCGACTGGTCCAGCCAGCCATGCCTGAAGGCAGCCAGGCTCCTGAAAACACCCTGAATCGTTCCTTTCATAGAATAGCTGGCATATCTGCCATCAGGAATTATAACCGAACCGATTTCTTTTGACAAAGAAACCCCTTCGGGTACCGAGATGCAGGCCCTGAACCTGCATTTCCCGAATTCGGTAAAGAACGGCAAATCCAGGAAAACACCTATGAATTGTGTTTCTTCGGTGATCAGGCCCCTGGGCTCAGACCAAAGGGTTAATGCTTTAAATGTTTTCGCAATTGCATCTTCGTCGCCAAGATGAGAATCCAAAAAAGCTACTTTCAAAGAACGGAGTGGTTTAATCTCAATATTCATCCCCGGAACCGAAACCGCATCTTCTTTCCAGGCTAAATTCAGGCTCCAAAAGTCGGAAGGATTGAGGTCGGGAAATTTGCTTTTGTTGGGTTTCAATGTGCCAATCTTGCTGATTTCATCAAATGAAAGCGAACGGAACCCTTCCGGGGTTGTGCCATAATAATTCTTAAAGGCCCTGATAAAGGTAGAAGGGGATGAAAATCCGCTTTGAAATGATGCATCACTTACACTCAGGCCGGGGTATAGCTTAAGATAATGGGCAATACGCTCCATCCGGAGACGCATGATATATTGTTTCGGGGATTCCCCTACGACCAGTGAAAATATCTTTTGAAAATGAAAAGGTGAGAAGAATGCTACGGCAGAAAGTTTTTCAAGGGAAAGATCCTCCGCCAGGTTCTCCTGAATAAATGCGAGTACCTTCCTGATCCTTGCGTAATATTCTTTTTCTTTATGATTTTCAGGGGGGTGATGCATCTTTTAATACGAAAGTTTAAAATTTTTCAAAGATACCTAATCCAAATAATGCAAAATCATATTTTACGGGGTCTGCACTATCGAGTGCCCTTAACCTGGTATCCAATTCATGTAAAGCTCTTGAATCATTCTGTTTTCTCTGAAGCAGTCCCAGCTTTCGGGCCACATTCCCTGAATGGAGATCAAGGGGGCAGGAAAGCTTTGATGGGGAAACGGATCTCCATAAACCAAAATCGACCCCGGCTCTATCATTTCTGATCATCCACCTCAGAAACAGGTTTATTTTTTTTGCCGCCGAGCCTTTGTCAGGGTCTGCAATATGTTTTACTGTTCTTTTTACATGCGGGATCTCAAAAAAGACCTCATGAAGCCGGTGGATGGCAGGTTGCAATGAATCGCCGGTTTGAAATCTGGTAAAAATGCCTTCCAGCCCTTCCTTCTCAGTATAAATATATTTTAAGGCTTTGATGAAATGTATAAAATCTGCTGAATTAAACGTCCGGTGGACAAAACTCTCTGCTTTCTCCAAATGGCGATCCTTATGATTAATGACAAAATCATAAGGTGAATCGCTCATCAGGGCCATCATTCGGAGAGAGTTCAGAATAATCATTTTCCGGTTCCCCCATGCAATGGAAGAGGCAAGGAAACCTGAAATTTCAATGTCTTCCTTTAAAGTATACCGGTGCGGAATTGAAACCGGGTCGGTTTCAATGAACGAAGGAGTATTGTACTGACGATATTTGGCTTCAAGAAACTCCCGGAGCTCTGTAAAAGAAAGGTTGTTCAACAGAGGGAAATTAATTCAGGACCTGAACTGCCTGGATCAGTCCTTTCCCTATGTCGATTGCTTTTTCGTTATCGGGGATAAGTTTGTGATGGCGTGCTGGAAGTGATTTCTCCAGCCCTTTATGAATGAATTCAGGTTGAACCAAAGGTTTCAGTTTAAGGAAACCCCCGAGGACGATCATGTTGAATATTTTGGAAAGGCCAAGTTTCCCGGCCTCATCAGCTGCGGCGATGGTATAAATGTTGATATCCTTGCGCACCGGGATCCTGGTGATGCCGTTGGGGTCGTAAATCAGCAATCCTCCTGGTTTTACAGCTTTCTCGAATTTGTCGAGGGACTGCTGGTTGAGGATGATGGCTGTGTCAAATGAATTAAGGATAGGGGAGCTGATGCGTTCATCGCTGATGATAACGGTGACGTTGGCTGTGCCGCCGCGCATTTCAGGCCCGTAGGATGGCATCCAGCTGACTTCCTTGTTCTGCATAACCCCTGAATAAGCGAGGATTTTTCCCATCGAGAGGACTCCTTGTCCGCCGAAACCGGCGATGATAATCTCTTCTGTCATAATTTAAATCGTAAATCGTAAACCGTAAACCGTAAATTGTCCTTTTATTCTTTAACGACAGTTTCTTTCTTTTCAACTAATTTTCCGTCAACCTTGATATCGCCAAGGGGGTAGAAAGGGAACATATTCTCTTCCATCCATTTATTTGACTGCACCGGTGTCATTTTCCAACCTGAGTTGCAGTTTGAAACAACTTCGATAAAAGCGATGCCTTTGTTTTCTTTTTGTTGTTCTAATGCTTTGCGGATGGCTTTTTTGGTTTTGCGTACGTGGCTGGGTGTATGCACTGCCTGGCGGGTTACATAATAGACCCCCGGCAGGTTTGATATCAGTTCAGTGATCCTGAGTGGGTGGCCCATGGTTGGCACATCACGTCCGTAGGGAGAAGTTGAAGACCTCATGCCGGGGAGGGTAGTGGGGGCCATTTGTCCTCCGGTCATACCGTAAATGCCGTTATTAATGAAGATAATAGTGAAATTTTCACCGCGGTTGCAGGCATGGATTGTTTCAGCTGTGCCGATAGCTGCAAGGTCACCGTCTCCCTGGTAAGTAAATACGAATTTATCAGGCCAGAGGCGTTTGATGGCGGTGGCCAGGGCAGGGGCACGTCCGTGGGCTGCGCCCAGCATATCGATATTCATGAAATCATAAGCCAGAACTGAACATCCAACCGGGGATACTCCAATGGTTTTATCCTGGATGTCCATTTCTTCAAGGGTTTCCATAAGCATACGGTGCACGACGCCGTGTCCGCAGCCGGGACAATAGCTCAATGGCCTGTCAACAAGGAGATTGGTGCGTTTATAAACGATATTTTCATCCTTGCGTATCTCGGTTTTTACAAATGGTTCCTCCATAATCAGCCTCCGATAATTTGGGTTTCGAGCGCATACACGACTTCGTCCGGTGTCGGGATGATGCCGCCAAAACGCCCGTAATGTTCTATTTTAATGCTGCATCCTACACTCAGCTTTACATCTTCTATCATCTGACCGGCATTCATTTCAACAACCAGTATGCCTTTGACTTTTTTACCAAGGTCATTGATTGCCTTTACCGGGAAGGGGAAGAGGGTAATGGGCCTGAAAAGTCCTACTTTAATACCTTTTGCCCGTGCAAGGTCCATCGATTTCTGGCAGATGCGGGCTGAGAGCCCGAAAGCAACGAATAGGAATTCGGCATCTTCGCATCCCAGGGTTTCGTATAACACCTCATTTTTCTCTATTTCCCTGTATTTGGCCTGGAGTTTCAGGTTCACTCTTTCCTGCCCGGCGGGGTCAAGATCGAGGGAGGTGATGATAATATGATTCCGGTCTTTCGGTTTGCCTGTGGCGGCCCATGGGTTTTGTTTGATCAGTTCCGCTTCGGTACGCCGGGGGATGGGATCGAAAAGAACGACTTTCTCCATCATCTGGCCGATAGCGCCATCTGAAAGTATCATCACCGGGGTGCGGTATTTGAAAGCAAGATCGAACCCGAGTTTTACATGGTCGCACATTTCCTGAACCGAGGCAGGAGCGAGAACGATCATTTTATAATCTCCGTGCCCGCCTCCTTTTACTGCCTGGAAATAATCGGCCTGGGAAGGTTGAATTGTCCCGAGGCCGGGGCCACCGCGAACGACATTCACTATGACGGCAGGGAGCTCAGCTCCGGCCATATATGAAAGTCCTTCCTGCATCAGGCTGATGCCAGGGCTTGACGACGAAGTCATCACCATTTTACCTGTACCTGCACCGCCGTACAGCATATTAATGGAAGCCGTTTCACTTTCGGCCTGAAGGACTACCATTCCGGTGCGTTCATGCGGTTTTTCAGCCATGAGGTATTCCATCACTTCAGACTGAGGTGTTATAGGATATCCGAAATACCCGTCGCAGCCTGCCCTGATGGCAGCCTCGGCAACAGCTTCGTTACCCTTCATCAATCGTAATTCACCCATGAGATATGTAGTTTAAGATTGTTATTCAGAAACTTTTCCGCGGTATACGGTAATCACGCCGTCGGGACAAACAATTGCGCAGTTCATGCATCCGGTGCAGTCGTTATTGACCTTCATGGCAAAATGGTAGCCTTTGCCATTTACTTCTTTCGACATCGCAATAGTGGCAGAGGGACATGCAGCTATGCATACCTCGCATCCCTTGCAGCGTTCCACGTTTACCAGGATATCACCTTTGATCTTAGCCATACTTAGAAAAATTAAGCGTCAGGTATTAAATACCAGGGCGAAATTAGGAAATTTCTCCGAACCCGGGGAGGGTATTGTTAAATTTAGAACAAGTATAATTAGGGGAGAGATCAGTGGAGGGTGACTGGTGAACAGTGATCAGTGAATAGTGAATAGTGAATAATTAACAGTCACCAGTCACCGTTCCCCAGTCACTATCTCTGGGCCGTGCTGTTGTAATAGAAGCTCCTGAAATAGGATTCGGTAAAGACCGGGTTGATCTTATGGTAAAATGTTATGAGGATGCTTGTCTTCTGCCTGATCGTTTCATTCAGGTCGACAAGCCTCCAGAATTCGCGTCCGCCGGTGAACAGGTTCTGGGCGAACACATTGATATCTTCTTCAAGGGAGGCTGCGGAATATTCCGAAAGGAAACCCTGGTCGATCATTGCGGGATCCAGGGCCATGCTGGCCAGGCCTTTTGAAATCGCATCCGCCCCGCCGTTGCCGTATCTGAAAGAGGAAGGATTGAGCGACAGCCATTTGGTCTTGTCGAAACAGGAAGGGAAATTCCGGATCAGTATGCTGGAGAATTCATGATGAAACACCTGTTCAATATAATCGTCGGTGAACCAGGGATTGTCGGTGTCGTCACAAAGGTAAATTGAATGCTGGTAATTAGTACCGCCATAAGGAAGCCCGTAGAACTTCATTGACTTTAACACATATACCTTGTCGAGATTGCTGTTAAGCAGGTCAAGGGGGTATTTTGAGAACGCATGCGAAAGAAGGTCTTCCAACCTCCCGATCTCTTCTGTGCTGACCGGGCGGATATCGGGATTGACCTTTTTGCCCGACCATTGATGGGGGAAAATGCTCAGCTTGGAAGGAAAGAGTACTTCTACTCCGCTCCTTTGGTCATAATATACAGGCTGTGCATCCGCCTCCCGGAAAAGGCAGAAAATAAGGAGTAACCAAAGACAATACCTATAAAGGAAAGCCATTCATGCGGTTTTCGACGCACAAAGAAAAGTATGGAGCTGCCCGGTATGGAAGCAGAAATCAGAAAAATATCAACGTGGCATTGTTAATAACTCTGCTAATTTTGTTGATAAGTTTGCTTTCCAGGTAGTTAGTCTGGCACGGCCAAGGGTGAACAGTGACTAGTGAATAGTGATGAGCCATGAGCCATGTGGAAGGAGTCACCAGTCGCCATTCACCAGTCACTAGCTTACAGGGTGATTTTCGTGGAAAGTTTTGAGCCTTTCTTCGAGCACAGGGAATTGCTCTCTTTTGACCAGTGAGACGCAGGCCCGCAGTCCTTCATGGCGTTCACTTCCGCAGATACTTAATGAAATGGCGCTTATGCCGTAATAGAGAAGTTCTTCAAGCAGTTTTTCACTTGAAAAGCCCGGGTATGAGACTGTAAAATAGAAGCCATCGGCGATAGGGTTGCCTTCATCCATGTCATACACGATCCGGAACCCGTTATCGATGAACAATTTCTTCATGATTTTTGCTTTTTCCCCGTATTCCATAACAACTTCCCTGAAGTTATAAGTCCCGTCATTTGCAGCTTTCAGCATAGCGGCCATGGCATACTGGGTGGAATGGGCGGTGCCGGCGCTCAGCGCATATAGTGTGCCATAGATGAGGGCCCTGCCAAAGATATTGGAAGAATAAGACCAGAGAAGGTTTTCAGAAACAAGGTTGAAAAGCTGGTTGGAGACAAGCATCAGACCTATCCTTTGTCCGGCGTAACTGAAAGCTTTGGAGCTGGAGATGAGAAGGATGTAGTTCTCTGTATACTTGGCAACGGTAGGCTGGTAAGGAGGATGCCCGGGATGCCCGTAATCCTTCCTGAAGTCCATTCCGAAATAGGCAAGGTCTTCGATGATAACAACATTATATTTAGTCGCCAGTTCACCTATTATCCTGAGTTCATGTTCTGTAAAGCAGATCCATGACGGATTGTTCGGGTTTGAATAGAGTACCGAATGAATTTTACCAGTTGCGAAATAGGATTCAATTTTTTCCCTGAGTTTTTCCCCCCTGTACTCATAGACATCGAAACTTGCATATTTCATGCCCAATACGATCTGCTGCTGGTGGTGAACAGGAAAACCCGGATCGATAAAAAGCGTTGTATCCCGTTCCTTCGAAAGTTTTGAAAGGGTCAGGAAAGCGGCGAAGCCGCCTTGCATGGATCCAACAGTAGGAACGCAGTTGGCTTCATCCACATCAATATCGAGGAATAATTTGGCGAAACGTGAAGCTTCTTTCTTGAGAAGAGGGGTCCCTTCAATATCGGGGTAAATTGCTGCCACACCCCTCTTCAGAGCTTCGATCTCTGCCTGAACGCCTATTTCGGAAGGAGGCAGTCCGGGAACTCCCATTTCCATGCGGATGAACTTCTCACCGGTTTCCTTTTCGATATTGTTGATAAGCCTTTTTATCTCACGAATCGTTGCGGTGCCAATATTAAGGATCTTGCTTTCGCTTATCTGCCGTCTTACAACCTCTGCATTTATCGGAGTCTCTTTCATGTTTTCCCTCTTGTCAAGATTTGTTAATTGCTGAACAACAGCAAAAGTCATAAATAATTTCCAATCCGGCAATGATATAGATCATGCGGATATAACAATTATAAGAAATTATCAACAGTTTTAAAAAGGAGTTTCACTTCCCAGGTAACATGTTATACCCAGTGATGCAAACCGGTTTTGGATTTCAACCAGCTTCTCCCGGGGTGTCATTTCAAAGCCGGGGAGCTTATACACGATTCCTGCGAGCTGGTATTTTTCACGCCCAAGGTGGTGAACGGGAAGTATATTCAGCTCATTCCGGCCTGTCGAAAGAATAAAACCTGCTGTTGCCCTGATATTTTCATCCGAGTCATTCAGTCCCGGCACAAGTGGCAGCCTGAACACCAGCCTGCCTTCGAACTTCCCTGCAAGCTGCCGGGCATTCTCAAGGATCAGGGAGTTTGTTGAGGATGTAAGCTCCTTATGTGAAGCCGCGTCGATATGTTTCAGGTCAAAAAAGATCCATTCAAGCCAGGGAAGGGCTGGTTCTATATTTTTCCAGGGGATGTCACCGCAGGTTTCAACCGCAGTATGGATAAAGGCATCATAGCAGCGTTTAAGCAAAGCTGAGGCGAACTCAGGTTGTGCAAAAGGTTCTCCTCCGGTGAGGGTGATCCCGCCTTTTTCACCCCAATATTGCCTGTCGCGTTTTATCCTGTCATAAAGATCTTCTGTCGTGATATAGTAACCTCCTTTTGCCAGGGCTCCCGTCAGGCAGGCGCTTACGCAGTCATAAGTAACGCATCTGCTGCATTTCTCCCTGTCAAACTGAAGCCGGGGGGTGTCCTTATCGCCGATCAACGTTATAGCCTTGTGTGGGCAGGCCTGCAGGCAATACAGGTCGAAAAGGCATTTTGTTTCTTTATACAGGGGCTCGGGAAATGGTCTTATCCCTTCCGGGTTTGAGCACCAGAGGCACCTGAGCGGACAGCCTTTCAGAAATATCAGTGTGCGGCAGCCGGGGCCGTCGTGTACCGAGAACCCCTGGATGTCGAAAATATATCCCCCGTTTAATTTTGACTGATCCATTCGAAATCGGCACATTTTGCCGCTATCATATCGGGGTAGGCCAGGGTGGCTGACATACATTTGCCCAGAAAATCTTTTTCAGCAGTGTATTTACTGCAAAACTTGCATTTTGCAATCTTTTCAGCCTTGCCGCAGAATGGATCGTCGGGGAGGATGTCCTGCTTTGAGAGTTTGCACATCCCCTTGAAAACATCAACCGGAAGGTAAAATTTGCAGTCGGTGCAATTGTTCATGTTTATTTCGGTTAAATCGTATCCTTTTTTTAATAGTGACTAGTGACCGGTGACTGGTGACTGGTGACTGGTGACTGGTGACTGGTGACTGGTGACTGGTGATCGTTCACTGTTCACTATTTACCGTTTACTAGAGTTCTTCGTACTCCGTTCTTGCAATGACTTCATCCTGTATCTGTTTGCCGAGTTCGACCCAGTACTGGGTAAAGCCGGCAACACGCACCAGCAGGCTCCGGAACTTATCGGGATCGGCCTGGGCCTGTTTCAGCATCCTTGAATCAACGATGTTGAATTGCACATGGAACCCGCCTTTCCGCATATATGAGCGGATCAGCTCGAGGAATTTACGGGAGCCTTCCCGTCCTCTCACGACCGAGGGATGGATCTTCATATTCAGCTGGGAATTCTGGGATTGCGAATGGTTCCAGCAGGTTGCCGAGTTGAACAAAGCATATGGGCCATGTTTATCGGTACCAGGGTAAGCCGAAACCGATCCGTCGGAGAATGTTGTTCCCGATAAGCGCCCGTCAGGGGAAGCCAGGGTTACTGCTCCCATAGGGCCATGGGTCGAAACACTGATCTGGCAGGCGTACATGGGCTGGTCATACAGTGAACGGTAATTATGGGTCATCTCGCAGAACCAGTCCTCCCACTGTCTGAAAATAGCATCCACATACTGATCGTCATTGCCGAATTTGGGAGCATCCAGGCTCTGGCGGTGTATCTTACGGTATTCGCTGAAATGTTCGGCGGGCTTCTGGTCTACCAGTGAATAGGACCCTGTTTCCTGAGCCGTATGGTATCCGAAGTTGTCGAGAATGGCTTTACGGTAATCTTCCAGGCTGAAATTCTTATCGTCGTAAATATTTTTTTTCAGTGAAGCCAGGGAGTTCACAAGGGTGGTGTTTCCGCAGGATTCAATGTTAAAGGTAGTATTGAACCTTGCGCCCATCTGCCCCAGGTCCCTGCCCTTCTCAAGGCAGTCGGGTTTGAGCATGGAGTTTACCAGCGAAGGGCTGATCTTCCGCCAGGCGTCATGCTGGATGTTGTTTGTAAGGGTAAGTACATGCACCGCCCTGCTGAAATAATCCTTAAAACCCTGCCAGAGTTCATCAAAGGTTTCCAGTTTGTAACCATGGCTGGGGAATATCCTTTCCCCTGTACGCATATCCACCCCATCGAAGATCACCGTTTCCAGCACTTTGGGAAGCGAGATGAAATGAACTCCGACGCTTGTTGCCGGGGCCGATCCGCCCGGTATCCAGTGGATCTCGCCGTCGAGGTTCAGGGGCATCCAGCTCCCCGGGCTTGATTCAAGACAGCCCCCTATTGCCCATGCACGGGCTTCTTCAAGCTGCATCCCCTCATGGCCGTAATTGTTCAGGAGAAACTCCATCGCTACCTGGTTGCTGACCCAGGCAGGGTAGCCGGCTCCGGCCTTGGTGCATTCTATGCCTTTCAGGAGGAATTCTTCCGGCAGTTTTTCGTCGTAAAGCACCGATAAGGTAGGCTGGGGGGTTTCGCAGCTGATGCCGGTCTCGAGGATCAGCATTTCAAGTTCATTTGCCGCCGAGATCCCGTCTTTTGTAAGCCCGCCAAGAGCGAGATTGTTAAAGGTATTTCCTGATAACACACCTCCTACGACACCCATGGAGGCAAAACAGTCTATCTCGGTGAATTTAATACGCATACATTCCAATAACTCTATGCTTTTCGCACGGTCGATGATACCCCGGTCCATATCCCTTTTCCAGAAAGGAAACAATACCTGGCCTACGCGGCCGGGGGAAAGCCCCGAGATGGCATCCTCATTAAGAACTCCAACATGGAAAGTCCAGAGCATCTGCAGAGCTTCATGGAAATTGCGGGGGGGATCCGAAGAAATATGCTCAAGCATGCCTGCCATTTCGAGGTATTCAGCCTTCTGTTTTTCTTCCTTTTCAACAGAAGCCAGGAACCTCGCTTCTTCAGCGTAATTCCTGATCCACGATTTGATGCCCCGGAGCATGATGATCACGGCTTTATAAAAATACAGGCGGTCCATCTCAGGATAACCTGCCACTTCGTTAATTTCCTCCTCACATATCCTGATTATCCCGTCAATACCGTATTGAAGGGGATAGTAATAATTCATCACCTCCCGCCCCTGGGGCAGGGTGTAACCTGAATCGAACATGCAGATGACCGAACGCATGATAGCTTCCTTCTCCTTGTAGCCCGGCACCATTTGCTCGTATTTATGGCCGATGTCATCCACCGAACGGTCCTTCCACTTCTTGGCAACTTCCAGCATCACCGGCATCTCCTCAAGCCTTAAGCCGAATTTTCCGGCAATGGAGATCACCTTGCCCACCGATTTGGTTACGTTACCGCCTCCCTTGCCCACCGTTGTAAACGTATCGGCAGTCAGCTTTCCCGATTCAAGGGCTTCCTTGTACAACTTGTCCTCAGAAGCCATGAAAAACGCTTCAGAAAGCCAGGGCATAGGGTATGAACTGCGCAGGTACGAGGCCTTTCCCATAGTAAGAAGTTCACCCGGGTATATTACAGGGGTTAAATGCTCGAAGCCCGCCTTCAGGCTTTCGGCCCTCCTGATTACAGGTATCTCCCCGTCAAGTTCTTCCCAGCGGCGGGTGTACCAGTATGGGAATTCCATAGAGGTCGACGACTTGGCGCTGAAATACAGTTCACGGGCCTGGTTCGCCCTTGGGGTCGGTTTACGGCCTTTCTCGCGGTCTTCAACCTGCTGTGAAGGCTTATCCCCGTAATAATTTATCGATTCAGCCGGACAGTCAGAAAAATCCGCCGGTTTTACACCCGTGTTGCTCATATGCTTATAATTAGATATGCAAAAGTAAGTAAAATTGTATCAGAATTCACTAGTCACCAGTCACTGGTCACTGGTCACCTTATTTTAATTCAAATTGGGGTCTGCGGGATAATTTGACCAGATAGCATAGTCCTGCCCCATATGCTTAAGGTAATTGCTCCAAAGCGACCCGGGAGTCTGTGAAATCACTTCATCAGCCGTTGTATGGGACAATACCCATGAATTCTCTTTGATCTCCCGTTCCAGCTGGTCGGGATGCCATCCTGAATAGCCTACGAAGAAACGTATATTGTTCTCGCCGATCTGCCCTTTGCGTATGGATGATTTTATCTTCTCAATATCGCCACCCCAATACAATCCTTTCATGATCTTCAGGCTGCCTTCAAGATGGTCGAGGGTGTGAATGAAAAATACAGAGTCGGTCTTCACCGGCCCCCCCAGGTAAACCTGGAAATCAAACTCCCTGAGATCTTCAAAAACCTCGGGCAGCCTCATTTCAAGAGGCTTGTTTATTATGACACCGAATGTGCCTTCCCTGCTGTGTTCGGCAAGCAAAACAACGCTTTGCCTGAAGTAATAATCCTGCAAGGAAGGCTCGGAAATCAATATGATCCCCTGCTTAGGTTCTATGATCTGTTTATTCATCCTTTCCCCGGGCTGTTTTCATCGCAAACGTACACGAATTTGATTACTTTTGCAAGTGGCAAAAAATTTAGTCAGCCTAATAACGTAACTCCTGCAAAATAATTTTCAGGGTAAAGATAATATCATTTAATGCCAAAGTCCAGCAACCAGGATAAACTTGATAAATTATCAGCTGAATTCCCCTTTTTTATCTATGAGGAATTCAGGTTCTCACTTGACCGGGGGGGACTGAATATACACTTTCATTTTAACCTCGGCGGCCGTTACCATTTTCATCCATCCCTGTTTATCCCGAGAGACAACTGGGCATATGACGACGAAATTCTCAAACCCCTTCTTCCGTCGCTTGTTTTCCATATCGGCATGATCGAACTCATCAGCTACTGGAAAACCGCCTGTCCGCCCAAACTCATCATTAAACCTGCCCGGCTTGCCCAGGAGCAGGTTGAATGGTGGAAAAAACTGTATTTCATGGGGCTGGGGGAGTTTTTCTACCTGAATTCAATCAGCACCAACGCAAATTCATTTATGGAGATTACCGCCGAAGGTGAGTTTTTTCCTTCCCTGGCTACGCCGGATATGGGAGCGGGGGTGATCATCCCGGTTGGGGGGGGCAAGGATTCGGCCGTCACACTGGACCTGCTTAAACCCGCTTTCGATACACTGCCTCTCGTACTGAATGGGCGCGGCGCCACATCCGCAGTAATAAACGCTTCGGGAATACCAGCAGGCAGGGCCCTTCTTATAACTCGATGTATAGACCCCCTTCTGCTTGAATTGAATGCAAAGGGATTCCTCAACGGGCATACGCCTTTCTCGGCCTTGCTCGCATTTGTCTCCCTTACCGCCGCCCTTCTTACAGGCAGGAAATTTATTGTGCTTTCCAACGAATCCAGCGCAAACGAAGCCACCATCCCGGGAACAGCAATAAACCACCAGTATTCGAAATCACTGGAGTTTGAGGACGATTTCAGGTCTTACGTGAGTAAATATATTACTCGTGACATTGAATATTTCAGCTTCCTGAGACCGCTGAACGAGCTCCAGATAGCTTTGCTGTTCTCGCGCTTGCCGGCTTACCACGGGGTTTTCCGTTCCTGCAATGCAGGAAGCAAAACCGATACCTGGTGCTGCAGCTGCCCCAAGTGTTTGTTTACATTCATTATCCTGTCGCCTTTTTTGGGTTTGGACAGGCTAAGTGCGATATTCGGGAAGAACCTTCTCGACCAGCCTTCCATGTCGGAAATACTGAGGCAGTTCACAGGTGCCGCCGATGAAAAGCCATTCGATTGCATTGGAACCATATCGGAGGTCAATCTTGCCTTATGCGAGGCGGTGAGGATGCAAGGGGAAAAACCGCTTCCGGCCCTTTTACAGTTATACAGGGACTCTGCCGAATTTGAGATTTACAGCAAGGAGAAATTTTATTCAGCCCTGGAATCCTGGATTCCGAATAACCTTCAGGAACCGTTTGAGGACATTTTAAAAGAGGCTTTGTATGCTTGAGTTCCTGAAACAGAAGCTGGACGGCAGGCTCACTGCCATTCTCGGTTTCGGCAGGGAAGGGCAGTCGTCGTATTCCCTTATCAGGCAGGTGTTTCCCTACGAGCTCCTGCTGATAGCCGACCTGGATGAAAATATCCGCAGCCATCCCTTGCTTGTTAATGACAGCAATATTGAATTTTACACAGGCGAAACATACCTCGGTGTGATACCCCGTTGCGACCTGTTAATGAAAAGCCCGGGAGTCAGGATCAACCACCTGGAGCCACCGGTCCCGCCGGGAAAAGTCATATCCCAGACTTCGCTTTTTCTGGAAAGATACGGCAGGCAGGTGATTGGGGTTACCGGGACAAAAGGCAAGAGCACGACTTCGAGCCTGATACATCACATCCTTCAGCAGGCGGGGAAAGATTCCTGCCTTGTGGGAAATATAGGCTCACCTGCATTTCATTTCAGCGCCAGGGTGCATGAGGCCACTATCATTGTTTTCGAGCTTTCCTCTCACCAGCTTGAATACATAAATGCATCCCCTCATATTGCCGTTTTGCTGAATCTTTTCCAGGAGCACCTCGACGCCTATGTTTCCTATGAGGCTTATCAGCAGGCTAAACTTAACATCAGCCGTTTCCAGGGCAGCGGCGACTTTCTTATTTACAATTCTTCAGATGACCTGCTTTCCGGCCATTTAACCGGCCACGGAAGCAAAGCCCATTGTTTCCCGTTTTCGTTGTCGGCTATGAACCGGCCGGGCATATGGCGAAATCCCAATACCATTTTTTTCTCCGACGGAATTCACGACCGTGCTGTTTGGGAGCTTGAGCAGAAGCGCTATCTCAGGGGAGAGCATAATCTTAAGAATATAATGGCGGCCATTGGTGCATGCTGTGTAGCCGGGATTGAGGATGAGGCGATCAGGGAAGGCATATTAACATTCAAAGGACTTGAACACCGCCTCGAATATGTTGGTGAAAAAGAACTTATCCATTTCTACAACGACAGCATAGCAACCATACCCGAAGCAACCATTGAAGCTGTGAAATCGGTCCCAAAGGTGGATACATTGATACTTGGAGGCTTCGACCGCGGGATTGATTATAACGGGCTTGCTGAATTTCTTGCAGGGTCAGGTGTTCGCACCCTTGTGCTGGTGGGCGCTGCAGGCAGGCGTATAGGTGAATGCATGGAAGCCCGTAAACCTCATCAGCAGTCTTTATTTTATATCAACCGCTTCGATTTGTTAAAGGAAATCGTGTTCCGCGAAACACGGCCGGGATATTCCTGCCTGCTCTCGCCGGCAGCTGCAAGCTATGATGAGTTCAGGAATTTCGAGGAGAGGGGAAAACGTTTCAGGGAACTGGTGAAGGCATGAATAAGAGAGGATGCATCCTGTTACTCGTTCCCTGGTTCCTGGCGTTTGGCTCCCTCGCCCAATCCTCATCCTACGACGCTGTCATAGCCATATACGTTAAAACATACAGTTCAGTAGCTGTAACAGAGATGAACCAGTTCCATATTCCCGCCAGCATTACCCTGGCCCAGGGGATCATAGAATCGGGTGCGGGGCTGAGCAAGCTGGCCGCGGAGGCTAATAATCATTTTGGCATCAAATGCCATAAGGACTGGACCGGCAAAACATATCACCGTACCGATGACCACATCGACGAATGTTTCAGGAAATATGAGCATCCCGAAGATTCCTTCCGCGACCATTCGGTTTTTCTGGCCCAGAGGGACCGCTATAAAAGCCTTTTCCTGTTGCCGGTGACCGATTACAATGCATGGGCCCAAGGGCTTCAGAAGGCCGGGTATGCCACCAATCCTCAATATGCAGAGAGGCTGATCCACACCATAGAACAATACCAGTTATACCTGTTTGACAAACCCGATTACCTTCCTGAAACTTTAGCCGATGCTAACCCTGATTTCATAAGATATCCT
>Ga0194039_1000052_pt1 | contig 73988 bp, 72 predicted proteins | sample JunL228m_MetaG_FD_148679 | JGI IMG/M metagenome (GOLD analysis project Ga0194039, IMG submission 148679) | Anoxic zone freshwater microbial communities from boreal shield lake in IISD Experimental Lakes Area, Ontario, Canada - Jun2016-L227-8m | ecosystem: Environmental > Aquatic > Freshwater >...
ATTTAGCCCCTGCTTTTATTGGGTTTCCACATTTCGGGCAGGTGATGCCAGGGGAGGTTACTGCCGGGGAGCCAGGCTGTTGCTGCTTTGGGGGCGGACTCACAGGGATAACAGATTCCGGGACCGTCTCTTGCTTTGATACCACCTTCGAGACCTGACGGACAACCTCTTCCTGGACTTTCTGCTGGACCTGCTCTTGTACCTGTTGTTCCGCCGTAGCTACTGCAGACTCAACCATCTTCTGGCCGGTGGCTGGAAGCATATCACCCACGACCACCTCCCACTCAGCCGGAGGACGGATGACAACGTGTGAGATCTCCCCGACGGTATCGGCAATCTTCCCGGCTGTACTGACCGTAGATTCTACTTTTGATACCGTCGATGCGACGGTATTTACGACATCAGCAGCTTTTTGCACGGTTTCGGCGGTTGAACTTCCTGGTGAAGCGAGTTTTTCCCCGCAGCTCCGGCAGAACTTCGCATCGCTCTTGTTTGAGGTCCCGCATTTCGGACAGAATTTTTGATTTCCGGTCATAGGTATCTACTCTCCTTTTTCTCTCCCAAACATATACTACCCATATACTATCCGCCCTCCAAAGAGGGTCTGTAGTCGCTTCGTCCCTTCCAGTCCAAGATATGGACAATCATCCAATGAAGTCTTTATTTCAAATTGGGAATCACCTGGTTCTATCCACCCGAGTTTTTCCGAGCGGATCCAGGGTTCGAGGTTAAAGTCCATCTCCTCTACTTTCAACTCGCGGTTCGACCAACCCCTTTCAGACATCCCTTGTCCCTCCAGCCGTTCCGATGCACCCCAGGAATTGACCAGGAAGTCCACGGACCCCGGATCACTGCTAAAGTAGCAGATGGGGTATCCAATGTGTGGGCCAATCCGGACTGATGAGAGCACGGCGACAACTGATGGGTAAGCCAGAAGTCCTGGGATAACAAATGGTATATCCGGGCCCGGGTGAACTACGAATGATGTCTTTTCCACGGGTTGCCTGACGGTTACCGCACCGCTCATGGAATGAAATGTTCGAGGCAGAGCCTCAACCGGTCTGATCGGCGCTTCATAATTCCACCATAAGCCGTCAATTCCGAATATATCGAGTGAGTGGACAACCGTTTCACCTGAGAACGGGCATCGGCTGACAGGAATTTTAGGAAGACCATTCAGGTATTTCCTGGAAATTACCTGGAATGTTTCCAAAATTGAGGCGATTTCAGATCCAAAAGACGGATCTTCTGCCCGCTTCCCTTCAATTCCCTGAAATTCCAGTTCATCTTTCCGTAACATCAAGGCATTATAATCCTTCAGAATAATGTTACGCGTTTCCGCTGTGAATGGTAGATTCATTTCCGTAACCCTCCGGCCCACCAGACAGTATCCCATTGCCTCGTTTTTGGGTTATACCGGTTCAGCGGGGTCCCCTGTATAGGGTTGCCTTTCTTGTCATACCCTTTGATCTCAGAATTTCCATTGAGAATGGTATCATCAATTTTGATATTTGCATTGTGTTCATGAGGGCTCGTATAGTCCCATGAAATATGGTCCGAGTGCATCGTAACGCCCACCTGGTGGAGCCGTGTGGCAAATTCCCTGTTTCTTTCAGGTGAAAGAGGCTTACCGGTCTTGGCGTCAATATAGGCAAACGGGTCATTATCACCTGAAAAGGGTTTTCCCCTGCTCCCATCGCTGTTTTTCGCATAGATAATCCCGGTTTTCCTGTCCCAGTCTATCTTCCCCTGCTTTTCCAACTCTGTCAGGTGACCCTCAAATGCTTCGTACTCCTCTTTTCTCTGTTTATACCGGTCCTGGATATCCTTCCACTGAGGATCAGTCTCTTTCATCCCCGCTGGCCTCTCCGGGGGATCAGGGTTCTTACATGCGGCATACCCTTTATCCGCCTCACTCCCGCCAAACCCCAGGTACTCATTGTCAATGGGATTGATGGTCTTCTCGTGGATCATGGTAATCTTTGGGTTTGCTTCACCCCGGGCCACATGCCCGTACTGATCTCCGAATGGACGCATAATTGGAATTACGTCCATTTCTGCAGCTATTTTTTCCAACGCTTTCCTGTGAAAATCTGATATCCCGCTAAGATCAGGCTCTTTTCCTGCCTCGGTAAATTTGGGGTCGGTAATCGGTTTTCCACTCCCCTCCCCAAACTCTTTGAGCTGTTCCGGAGTCCGGTTTCCTCCTTTTTTATCTTTGTCAGTTTTATCTTTATCCGGTTGTTTGTCTCTATCGGGCTGTTTATCTTTGTCAGTTTTATCTTTCGCAGCTTTCTCTTCAGCTGCTTTCTTATCTTTAATGGCTTGATCAGAATCCCCTTTTTCTGTCTTCTTCTTTCCCGGGGGACTTACCACTTCCCCTCCAAAAGCACCCCTCGCCTGCACTTCACCGAAACGGATTTTTACGTCGTCACTGCCATGCTTTTGCACAAATGTTCCAACGAGCATGTTTATAGAGAGCATGCCAAGGTCTTGTGTTGCCGCATATGCTGCACCGCAGTATCCCACCCTGTCATCTGCCGGTTTCCCGATATCTCCTGCCAGGTGGAGCTGAAATTTCCACAACCAGAGAAAGCCAACGATTTTGGTATATTTTCTGGGTTCTTTGAGCACTTTTTCAATTTCAATACTCCCCATATAATAGGTCTCAATTGTTTCGCTGCTTGCCATATTGATAAGGAACGTAAGCCAGTTATTGTTGACATACTCGTCAATGCAGGTGGGAAAATCACGCCCGTTTCCATTCTGGATATAATACGCGTAGACCGCCTTGGATTCTGACTGGATAGTACTCACGAAATTCGAGATCGCAAATGAGGCATAGGGTCCGAGTCCGGCAGTATAAAACATCACAAGCGCGTTGAACGCAAGGTCGCCGAAAAACTCTGCCGCCTGGAGTTCAAAAAGCTGTACTCCCCAGACCGTATCCCAAATCAGGAAGTCCAGTTTGTCCCGTGCCCACTTCTCATTGGCCGTTTCATGGATCTTGCGACTAAAAACACGATAATCCTGGGCTCCCTGACCTTTTAATTTCTTCAGTTCGTCCCATAATTCATCCCGGTACTCTTCCGGGAAACACCGGCGAATTATTCTGTCGAGCCTTGCAATTTCGTTTGAAGTGGTATATTCGATTTTTAATTCGTCAGGATTACCGAGCATGAGGGTGACCGGCAGTTCGTACTGCCAGTTGATCGTCTGATTATCTGCCGCATATTTGCTATAATCTGTTACATAAAATCTGACATACCCGTTGGCCTTTTCTCCTTTCCCGGGTATCTGCTTCTGGAAGATGATGTGCCACTTACCGGTGCTCTGTTTTTCCAGATCGCCGCTATAGATGACTTTTATAAAGGACTCTTTCAGGTGTAAAAAGATAGTATTCCACCAAGAACCTGCTCTTCCGGTATCATTTGACTCCTCGGCCGCTTCATTATAGGATATGACGAGGTTCTCGTTTCTGGATAGTCCGGTCCCGTCCCATTCCATTACGGTAAAGGTCACATACGGGAAAATATGTCTTTCAACCACATCGTCGACATCTTCAAGTGGGGCCCTTGCCTCTGCGGGATCATATACATTGATTGTTATTTTACCTTCTTTGGTGACATCATGCCAATCCCCCGCTTCATCATATTCAGACAATTGGTCCGGATAGAGCCCTTCATGCAGGATGTTGATAGTAAAAGGGTCCCCTTCTATCTTCAGATCATCCAGGGTTGCAGTTGTCTTCACCGTGACCACCTGTTGCCAGGCAGTTACCCCGGGTTTTCGTTCAGGCAGGGGGACATCATCACACATTTCGAACAAAAAGGCCCGTGTAGAGGGGGTTTTGTCCTTTTTGTTGCAGGAGACCAGTTTTTTTGCGGCCTCGTCTAATTCCACAGAGATCTTCCAATCCCCATCGCCGGGACCATGAACGGACAATTTGACAAGTGCAGAAATGATGGCGTCCGGTCTCCCAGGACGTTCACGCTTTGCATTGGCCAGGAAATTAACCGTTGCAGGTTCTGCGGCCAGGGTGGGTTTTGGGTCGAGTAGGACGGGAATTTTCTTCTCGTCAACAACCGTCCCTTCAACAATTACCCTCACTAAAACAGACTCTGATGAAGGGGCAATCAAGTCCGGGGTGACATACGTTAAATTTCCATTAAACATTGCGGTCTTTACATTATCACCATCTGCAGTGTCAACCGTGTCCGGACTATTTGGACCCGCCAGCCAGCCAGCGAAATTTTCACGTGAAAATTCAATATCAGCCTTTACCGGGCCTTTCCCGACCGTGGGCACCAGTTTCGCCTTGATCACTACCTTGTCGGTTTTAATGTACGGGTTCAGATGGTTTTTTTCGGGAGGGGAAAATTCCCATGCAAGAGTGCCGTAATCAATGGTTTCAAGACGTACGGGTACAGTCTGCGGTTTGACTGAATCGGTCCCTGCACTCGCCTGGACCGTAATGGATACTTGTTTTTCACGGGTCACTTTCTGCTGGGATACCTTGCATTCAAGTTTCCCGGTGCCCTTGTCCGGGGAGCAGGAGACGAGATCAGAACCCCCGTCAATACTCAGCGTGGCATCGGTGACAAGGACTTTCTGGTTTTCGCCCAGCACCTGAAGTACCTGGGCCGTGAGGGAAGCGGCCTTATTCTGCTTCACGTCGAGGCTTGCCGGGTGAATATTGAGGATATAGTTTCTCTGGGGTTCGAAGGAGACCAGTATTTCTTTTTTCAGGGGCATATCCGGCAGGGAGACATTGGCAACGATGGTAACCGAAGGTGTGCCTTTTTTTGTGAAGTCAGGGGTGGCAGTCAGTTCACATGTTGCCCCGGCATCATTCGGCGTGAGTTCTCCTTTCTCTACCGAGACATTTATCGGCTTTTTAAGGTCGATAGTAAGTTTTTTGGCGACTTCATCACGGTCCTTTTTACTGATATAGGGCGGCAGTTTCACCACAGCGGTCACCAGGATAGTATAGGACCCGCTGCTTGTTTTTCCCGTGAATTTTACATCCAGGTCGATATCAGGACGCAGTGCTGTCGGGATTGTGATGTCCACATCGTCAGCGATCGGGGCTGCGGATACACTCACGGGTATACCCATACCCGGGACCAGCATTTTTGGAAAAAGGGTCACTTTCAGTTTTATCGGCTTTTTTTTCACTATCACATTGAGGTAGTGTGCAAGTGAGAGTTCAGGGGCAAGTTTCACGAGAATGTCGAGTTGGTTTCCGGCCTGGTTCATCTCTTTTGAGATCGAAACGGTATTAGCGTCCCACCCGCTGCCCGGGACCAGATCGACGTTGCCCCCCTCGAGGGGAAGGGGATCTTTTCCCCTTTCCACCATGATCTTCGATCCTATAGTGACCGGCCCCAGTGATGAATCGCTGTTCAGGGGCATCTGTTTTGAAAAAGATCCCATTACTCAAATCACCTCATTCAAATTCGATACTGGTTTCCGCCTCAAAGTTCACCGTAACGGTGGTGGATGTCCCGCCCCCGCCCACGGAGGCATTTACCTGGATTGTCACCCCGTCGACACCCCCCGACTTATCAAGGGATACCGTGACGTCAACCGAGCCCATTCCAGAAAGGGGAACAATGGAGAGCCCCGGGATTCCTGCCGACGGTACGAGTGTGATTGATGCATTGTTCGCAGGGGATGCAGTCCCTTTTTCATCGACCTTCCAGGCAGACGCGGTGAACGCTCCCGGTTCCTGTGTGCTTACTTTTATCGTATCGGTCGGGGAGATCTGGAGGATATACCCCACAGGTCCCTCTTCTTTTTTCTCTTTATCATCGGGTTTCTGCTTCCTCATCCTGTTTGCGAGTGCAATGGCAGCAATTGCCACACCGGCAATGCCTATGACCGGGATCCAGGGGATACCGGACTCGTCAGTTGCAGTCGAAGATGTCCCGGCTGAAGGTCCATTCCCGGAAGAACAGGGTGTTTTGTAGGGATATGTCGGGACCTTATGGATATACGCCGCACCACCTTCGGGATTAGCGGACGAGTCCAGGACGTTTATCATGTGTCCCCCTCCGGCAGATGATGACGACTCCTGCGATTCCCAGCCTAATGTGAAGGTATCCCTCGCCCCGTTGTCCTCATACGCGGCTGATTTACCTGCCGCGTCCCTGACCCTGAGGCTGACTACCACCCATTTATCCGTAATTTTATGAGAGAGAGATGCAAATTGCAGTCCTGTCCCCTGGACCATGTTCTCGCTCCCGGCCCCGAACCTCCAGGTATATGTATAAGGCGGGGTCCCACCCTGCACATCCGCCGAGAAGGAGTAGGTATTTCCCACCTGGCCATCGCGGTCGTAATTGATTACATCAGGACCAGCCAGGTTTTTTATAACGGGAATATTGCAGGGATCTGTACTGGCAGCAGCACTTGCAGGACTGATTATTACGGTAGTAACAAAGAATAGCAGGATGACCAGAAGGTATCGTTTCATGATTATGACAACATCCCCTTTGATTTGGCAGGTACTAGAAAATCCGGAAACACCATTAACCTGAAAATATACCAGGATATTTCAATCCGAATCCAGTAGATAATACCTCTTGAGAGACAGTATTAAATGTTCCCATTTCCCGTGAAAGTCCGCTACTGCAACGATCCCTGCATCAAAAAATTTAGGGAGTTTAAACGATTTTTAAACAAAAGGAGGGTTTTAAGAGTTTATACGGTCATTCTATATTTCACACTGAACAGAAGAGAACGTAAAAAAAAAGTGTGCGTTTGGCCGGATACCCGTTACTCCTTGGAGAAACGCCAGGTAAATATCCGGGGTTGAAACCCTGCTCGACGTGATTTTCACCATCATGTGAACTCGATCCTTGTCCTGCTGGAAATATCAACGGTCACCTCTGCCTTCTTTGTCGTACCTCCTGCTGTGGCAGTTATACCCAAGATTACGGAAGGGCGTTTCATCTCACCGGCAAGCGCGATCTCTACCTGAAGAGGGCTGTTCCCGATCGAAGGAGTTACAGAGAGACCGCTGTCAGCAGGATTTTCAACGGTGACAACTGCACCGGGTTCCGGCACAGGCGGGCTGTCGCCCACTTTCTTCCATACAGCCACGGTAAGGGATGCGGACTCAGCCGGCGTGACAGATACGTGGCTGGCACTGAGCTGGAGGATATAGGTGACTGATTCCTCCTTCTTTTTCTCTTTCTTTTTCTCGTCCTTTTGCCCCACCGTTCCAGGGGTCACCGGGTCTGGATTTTTACCACCGAGTAATTTTGCACCCACAACAGCAGCTACACCAAGGGCCCCAATTGCTCCAATCACAAGGATCCACGGGGTATCTGGTTCGTCGGGGGGACGGGTCGTCGTGCCAGGCGGAGTGTATGAAGTACTCCCACCACTATCACAGCTGCAGGAAACATGTGAATAGTCATAGCCGGGAGGGGCTGAAATATAGCATGCCGGATGGCATTTTGCCGCACAATAACTTGCTTCATTACATTGCCGGCATGCCTGTGGATCCTGGGTATTTTTACAACTGTAGCAATACCCGGCAATACTCTGGGGTATGCTGGCTGGACAGAAATCATCCTGGCCAGTCACCGGCTGTGTGAAAAAAAGCAACGGGATACCAATGCAGATAAGGATAAAAACCGGAATTATCACCTGCATTTTTTTTTGGAAATTGTTAATACCAACGTCATTTCGTTGCATGAGATTCAATCCAGTGGACCATCCCGGTCACATTCCAAATCGTATTCCATACCAGTTGCGTGAAAATACTCAGCCAGGAAAGATTAACTTTCCGGAATTTAGTTCATGACTGAATTTGAAAAGAAAATACTGCCATTTCCTCGCTAATTTCAATAAATAACATGGGTTTCAAGGAAGATTTCCACTACATATCCCGATATTTTGCCCAGACAACCAGGCAACCTGCAATATAGAAACCTGCACCGGAAAGGATGATCCATGCCGTGTCTCCCCCGGAGAGGTAGGCCCCAAGGAGGGCTCCAACGATGGCAAACGCACATACGGCGATGTACCGGAGTGCGCGGTAGTCAATATGGAAACTGAATCCCTGCAAAAAGCGCTGGAGCCATGGATCCATGTTATTTCACCCCAGGGTGGGGGCCAGCTTTTGCGACCGTTGGAGGGAGATCCGACAATGCCTGCGGGGTGTTCCAGGAGTAATGAGTATCAGGTTATCCTCCCCTTAAGAACAGTCCCGAGAACCGTCATGATATGGTCTGCCGTTCCTTCCGGGAACACAATATCGTACGACTCTCCCGGCAGGACAAGACTGAGCTTATCGCCCTGTCGCTTGCCACCCGGAGTGAGCTTCACCGATCGTATGGCAGAAAGGGGTATGAAAAAATTCACATCGTTTTCAAGGAGTGCCGAAACAGGCTTTTTCATGAGTTGCTGCCAGGGGGCATCCGGCAGCCCGGCAAGTTCCCCCTCCTTCCATTTTCTTCCGGCTTTATTTGCTTCCTTCTCCCGGGCCTCTATCCACGCGGTCATTTCATCCGCAATATCATCCTCTACCATGCAGAACAGGACTCTCTGATCAGTCACCACAACAATCCATGTGTACTGGAAGCCGAAACCCTTGACTTGCGGCTCGCTTGCCGAAGGGAGAAACCCTACAATATTCTCTGCGGTTCCCGGGCCAGGGGAGAGGAATGATAAAAGGACGCGGCGGGCAAGAAAATAGATCCCATAATCAAAAAATATTCTCGTGACACCGGCAGATGAACCGATAAGGACCTGGTCGGTGCGGGTTGACGGGTCACTTTCACCCCGGATGTAGGAAATTGATTCCCGGTGTATTGCCTTGTTCCTTCCGTCTTCTGCAAGTACCGCCCCCGGTGCCGTGGAAAGATATCGTTCCCATGGACGGGTCGCGATGGTTATACTCCGGAGCATTTTCTGCTCCTGCACCGTATCCGCTGTGCAGAAATCAACCGGGCTCCATGAAAGCCTTAAAAGGGAAAATCCAGCACCGGATGCTACCTGCCAGAGATTCCTTCCTTCCAGGTGTCTTTCCATGAGCGTGGCCTCTACATCGGTTACGGCCTGGTCGTACTCGTTTTCCGAGGCCTTGCTAACATAGGCGATAATGACCTGGTCAGGGTACACAATGAGCGTGCACCAGTCGGTCGAGAAGATCCCACGTTGCTGGTATGCAAACGGGATTACTGCCAGGGGAATTTCGGGTGACCCCTGCACAGCAGGTGGTGCTGCTGCCTGAACCTGATTATTCATCGACACGATAGGTGAGCCACATTCCTCACAAAATTTTATACCCGGATTCAGGGGTTTTCCACACTCCTCACAGAACCTTTGCTCCGCCGTCATAGGGATACATCTCCATGAGGCAGTTTTAGGAAAGCCCTATACTTATATGCTGGTCTTCCTCTTCCATCGGGAATTTTATCATAAGGAAGAGAGGCTCTTTTTTCTCTATGATCGGGCAGCTCCACCTCGCCATCGTCCCTGCTCTCCAGAATCTCTCATGTATGCAGACTGAAACCCGGGGAGTCTTGTTCCGAAACGCTAATATCATATCCTGACAGGAGATCAAATCAGGGATTTCTATGGCTTTTTGTGAAAATTGTGGTGCAAGTGTTAAAACAGGTGACCAGTTCTGTGAAAACTGCGGATCAGCTATGGGATCATCATCAATGGAATCAAAACCCTTATCAACGGCACAGGCAGTTCCTGCAGCTTCCAGTACTAGCCAAGGTGAGAAGAACCCGGCCATCGCCGCTGTCGCCTCATTGCTTTTCAGCGGGCTTGGGCAGGTGTATAACGGGAGTTTCGGGAAGGGTCTTCTCATATTCTTCGGAACCCTGATTGGTTCCATGATCTTCCTGATCCCCGGACTCTTTGTCCTCATATATGGTATCTACGATGCATACACGACTGCAAAAAAGATGAACGAGGGGCAGGTACCATTCGTTCCGTACCAGATGACGCATATCATTGCATTCATCGTGATTGGGTTTGTCGTTGTGATTATCTACTTCCTGGTCCTCGCGGGCCTTGCAATGGCAATGAGTGGATTATAAGACCCACTCAAAACCCCCGGTTCACCGATTTTTCCTCCTCCTGCCATGTAGCAGGTGAATACCGTACGGGTTCAAAGGTCATTTCAGAGAATTTTATTACTACCCGGGTTCAACCCCGATAGTGATTAGTTCCATGTCAGAATTACCAGTTGAAGTCTCGGGCCGTGCCATGATTCTTGACCAGAGAGGTCGTGTCCTCATTCTGAAGCGGTCTGAAAACTCCGGCAGTAACCCAGGTAAATGGGAATTGCCGGGGGGCAAACCAAACAAGGGAGAGTCATTTGAAGAAAGTTTCAGGCGTGAAGTACTCGAAGAAACGGGATTTTTAATAACAATCCACCAGTCTGCGGGGACGACAGACCAGCTGGTATCCGGGTACCATGTCATACACGTGGTAGTGATTGCCTCGATCCAGTCAGGTGGCCTTTCAATAAGTAACGAGCATTCCGAGTACCGGTGGGCCGAAATAAATGAACTCGGGGTCCTTGACAAGGCAGACTGGTTTTCCATGTATTACCAGTCCTATCTCTGCGGCCCCGACCAGAAACCAGGCCCATAACCCGCGATACCTGGCATGGGTCATAGCAGGCCGGGGTTCATCGCAGTTACCGCTAGGAAGAGACCCTGATCCACTCATCCGTAGTCATTACGCGGGAGAACCGCATCTGCTGGGTTACCAGAATAGCACGGTGGAGATCTGCATCGCTGATCGTCCCTGCGGTATTGGTCACAGACAGAGTACCAGTGGCATCCGAAAGGAAGTTCACGGTATATCCGCGGTGGAACGCCTGCCGTGCGGTCGTGTCGCAGCACATCTGGGTCATGTAGCCGGCAATGGTCACGGTCGTTACATTTTGATCCTTCAGCCACTGCTCAAGGCCGGTCCCGGTGAAGCTCCCGGGCAGGGTTTTTTCGACCAGGATATCATATGGGCGGGACTTGATTTCGTCGTGGAGTTCCCATTCGTGAGTCCCTTTCCGGAATGTGGCATCCTCAGGTGCGGGGCTTGTATGCTGGATCACGGCGACCGGCACAAGGGATGTGTGCGCCAGGTCCATGGCTCTTGCAATATTCACTAAACTTCCCTCCGGGTACGTCACCGGGAGTTTTCCGGTGAAGTACTCGTTCTGGACGTCAATGACCAGTAATGCCTGTTTCATGTATGGCCCCTCATTATTCCCTTGCATAATACTACCCAATGGATTTTCCCCACACATAACAGGCGTGTTTGTAGGGTGGAACGAGCACTCCGTATGCCGGACAGCTATACTCCTGACCCCCTTCGGACATACCAAAACGCGAGGTCAGGTAACCCCCTGGACGAGTCTTTTATCAGGGCGGGCATTTAATCTCCCAGAAAGAGTACCCTGCCATGCACGAGGTCTGTCCACACTGTGGAAAGGTATCAAACGAGGATTCTCCGCGGTTCTGCAGCGGATGCGGTGCCAGGATGGACGGAAACACCCCCGCCGGGTATCCGGTATATCCTGCCCCGTCCCGGCCGCAGAAAAACCAGACGACCGCTGGGTTCTGCTCAACATGTCTTCCCGGTCTCGGGCAGGTATACAATGGCGAAACAGGAAAAGGGTTTGCCATCTTTCTTTTTACCATTATTGGACTAGTCATTTTCATAGTCCCCGGCCTTATCATCTGGCTCTATGCAATGTACGATGCGTATAACGTTTCAGGAAAGATGAACACCGGGGAGGTCCCGTTCCGTGAGACCCGGATACTCCATATGATCCTGTTTATTGTGCTTGCCATGATTGTGATCGTTATCGCGCTCGTAATAATCATCGCGATGGTGATGGCGGCCCTTATGGACCAGCTTCGCCCGCTGGGCATCACTGATATCAACCAGATTTTTGATACCGGCGGATTGTTCTGAATAATCCACAAGAGATTGCCGGACCAGTCCGGGAATGATTACGTAACATTTTTCCATTCATCACAAGCGATATCAGGCTTGGGCCGATCATGTTCCTATGCATCTCCCGGACAAAAAATGGCTGTTCATCATCGGATTGATAATTATTGTCAGCCTTGTTTTGTTGTGCGGCTTTATATTGCCAAAAGGGGGATCGGTCTCTAACCTCTACATTATTCCTGCTGGCGTTTTTAATCCGGCCTCATTGCGACCATCACCGCATCCGGCTCCCATACCAGTGAATACGACACCCGCCGGGACAGTAACAACGGTGACACCCCCGGCTGCCAAGCCTGTCCTGGAACCGACAGCCATGGTACCGGTGACGGCAGGAACCATGCCGGTTATCACGCCGGTCAACAGGTCCACCCTGAATGTATTGCGTGGAGAACCGTTCACTATCAACGGGACGGTGGACAACTCATCAATTACGAAAGTGCAGGTCTGGCTGCTGGATGGCACTATCTCAACCAAACTTATCACCGTCATGCCGGACGGAACATTCCACATAACCCTGAATTCCCATGAGACTGACGCACTGTCCCGGAATTTTTCCCCGGCAGTCCTCGTGCAGTACTCCCTGAATCCTTATCAGTTTTCGGTCAGTTGGGACAACAAAAGCCATGAAGCGGTCGAGACGGAAAGCGGGCGGACAACACCAGCCCTGGCTCATATAAATGATCCCGGAATGTATCCAACCACCCAGGTGGACTATCTCGGACAGGGAATAACTGCAGCCGGCGATTCCGCTGTAATATATTTCCTCAACGGGGTAGACGGCTGGATCACTATCGATCCCGTCAGTCCTCTCCAGCAGGGGACGCTGCTCATCCGTGGTAACACGAGTCTGTCGGTAGGGACACCACTTTCGATCTCGGTAGGAACGGTGAATATGCATCCGACACCAAAAAATTATGACTGGTCGCATGAGATAGCCGACGAGGGTACTACCCTCGTGGATCACGGTCCCTTTGGTGTCAACCGGTACTCCGTTATCATCGATACATCCCACCTCAATACAGGCAAATACCTGGTCAGTGTGGAATCACACGATGAAAATCTCCAGGCAAATGCCAATAGTATTGTCGAACTGGTCGCGAAAATTCCCGCCAACCAGGCACAAGGGAATTACATCGACTGGTCCCGCATTACATTGCCGGATCTTGTGGTGAATGAAACGCTCACCCCGGTCATGCTGGAGGGGGAATTGCGAATTGTTCCACCCGGTACAGGGGTAACCAATAACGAAGTACCATACGGTTCAGTCATCGACTGTACCCCGAATGGGATCTGCAGGATCTTTAACCAGACCGGTGTCCAGACCCTCGCAGTTTACAATTCAAACGAAGCCCGCATCATGGAGGTGCCGAACGGTGCAATGATAGATTCCGGAACGGTTGGAAATGTCACCTTCATCAGGTTAAACGGCGACATAGTCCTGACAAAAATCGACGAATATCCACGGGTGTCCTGAAAACAGGTTTGGAAGGGATGAGGGGAATTGGCAACTCCAGCCATTTTTTTATGGTGGAACGGAACATGAGTACTAATGGACGAGAACGATATCACGGAGATGTTTGAACAGGGTGCAGTCCTTTTTCCCGATTTCGAAACAATTGCGGCTGAAATACCATGGAGCCGGCATTCGAAATGGGATGGTGTCTTCTTAAAAGACCTCGTGACCGGAAAAGAGACCGATGGCAAACTCAGTTACCACCTGGTGAAAATTCTAAAAGACTGTGAGGTCGGGGACCATGATCATGCGACCATGTGGGAGTGGAACCTGATCATCCGCGGGAACGGGATTTTTGTCCTCGGGGACAAGGAGGTAACCATAGACCCGGGCCAGACCTTTGTGACACCGCCGGGAATCCATCATATCGTGAGTGCGGGTGATGATGACCTCGTGCTGCTGGCAGTTTTCACTCCGGCGCTGGTCTGAACAGGTTCTGAAATTAGAGCCATCGCTTCTTTTTTGTTCCAATCGTGAAATGATAAAACCAGACGTAACAATTTTGCCTCTTCGCTGTTTCGTGTGGGTAAATAACCTGAACTTAAGATATCTACAAATAAAATCGAAAGGCAATAATGCATTAGAATTGAAAAATAGCCTTCAATATTGGAAATAATATGAATAATAGCATCAACACGCACTGAACCGCCGCCGGGGCGTCCTTCGGGGGCGGCGGAACTCTCCTAATCGGGGTTTGGGGCGGAGCCCCATCAATTCATTTTTATATCACCCTCATAATTACCCACTCAATTTAACGAAGAGCCACAATTTTTGAGTTCCACCCGACAATTTATCGTATTGGACGCTTATTGCAGATTATGGCCACGAAACGCGTTCATAACCCAAAAACCCATGTTGACATGCATATTGCGGAACGGGACTCAAAAAATTATACCAAAGGGCAATTTACCGGGCGATATAAAAATAAACCTACCAAAAAGATCGCATAGCCCGGATTAAAAAAAAAAACTGCGTCCCTTCTTGGGGTCATGCAATTGCTAATTCCAATAGTTAGTCACGTTCCCGCGGCTCATGCCCCGCTGCTGTGGCGACCCCGGGTAGAATAGGGAATAATCTCCCTATCTCTGAAATTTTCTTGGATGTCCCAATTAAACTCTCGCTCAATGACTATCTTATTGGGGAGGCAGGGGGGGTGAAAGCCCTCCTGTCTACGCATCTCCTTTTAAAAAAAACATATGCGGGGTTTCAAAAAACCCTTACTAATGCCTCATCCGATGTGGCATATCTTTTATTCTTCAAATATAAGAAACTTCATCCCAGTATTTTTGTTCGGGACATTGACACGTAAGGAGTGCAATAATGCTGTATGAAGTGCCTCGGGATAGGATTGATGAAGCCGCCGATGCAACAGCGGAGGCATTTATCGGTGCCTGCTGCCCTATCGGGACTTTTATGTTCCGGAACGAACCTGATCATCTCGCCCTAAGGAGGAGGTTCTACCGGTCCCTCGTGACCTCCTGCCCCCCAAAGGCGGTAATCCAGGGGATATCCCCGGATCTCGAGGCGGTCAGCATCTGGTTTCCGCCTGGCATGGACCACACGGAGGACATAGACGAGGACCCTTTTAGTCCAGAAGATTTTGCGGACTCTGGGACGAGGACACGGATGCAGGCAGTAAACGACGTTATCGATGCGCTGACCGGGCACCTCGGTGAGGAGCCTCAGTGGTACCTCCACCTGGTGGCCGTCCGCCCGCATTTCGCCGGCCGTAGCTACGCCTCGCTCCTGGTCAGGCCCATGCTGGCCAAGGCTGGGAGTGAGGGGATTCCCTGCACCCTGATCACCCAGACGATGGAGAATGTCCGCAAGTACGAGCACTGGGGTTTTCGGGTGGTGAAAGAGATGGCTGTGCCGGGATCGAGAGAGAAGTTCTGCTCTATGCGAAAGGACTAACCAGGAATAAGGCAGTTTGCTGCGTTTTTCCAGGTCAATGTGACCGGGGCTTACCGGTAAAGCAGGTAAAAACTAACAGGATGATGATAACAATCATCAGTCGCATGGGTAGTATCCGGGTTTATGATCCATTACCTCTAATAATACAATTGTTCACAGACCCTTTGTTACTGAGTACCGGTGTTATCTTCAAAATCCCCCCATATAAAATAGATATTATTTTTTCTGGTACTTCTTCCCGGCCGAGAACGCCTTTTCGACCTGGTTCCCGACGCCAAAATAGGTCATCTGCGCATATACAATAGGGTTGATCTTTTCGATATCGGGTTTTCCGTCCGTCAGGCATGACCTGTCGGCATGGATCTCCATGACCTCGCCGATATACAGCAGGTGGCTCCCGCAATCAACAGACTTGAACAACTTGCATTCAATGTTCACCGGGCACTCTTCTGCCATTGGGGCGGTCTTCAGTTTCCCGTAAAACGACCGGAAGACCCCGGATTTGTCCTCATTCGCACCGGAGACCAGCCCGCAGTGATCCGTCTCAATTACCAGGTTTTCGGACGGGACGTTCAGGCTGAAGGTCTTGTTTTCATCGATCCCCTTCGCGGTATTCCGTACCTTGTTGATCGCAACGCAGACCATCGGTGGCGCCATGCAGGCGACCGTGGCCCATGCAGCAGTCATGTAGTTCGGCTTACCCTTTACGTCTGCACCCACAAGGACGGTGGGCATGACACTCATGTACGGCATCGGGCCGAGCGTGATCTTTTCCATCGTGTTCACTTCGGAGTATGATAGGTGGAAAGGGTGTTTAATGGTATCTTCGCAGAGGTCAGGGGGTTTGCATGCCAGCCATGCAGTGATGAAATGTACCTGGGCTCCTCCAATGAACGGTCCCCTGCTCAGATTACCCTGATGTATCAGAGTCCGGACAATCTGCACTCACCAGTACCGTTTGCCCCTGATAAACCCACCAACTCCTTTCTTTTTGATTATCGCGGGATTATTCAGGTGATCAGTACTATGCACCGTGCGACAGGTAAAAAAAATTCCATCCGTCTTTCATCAGATAATTTACCCTCTTGAAATCCAAAGAACGACCCACCGGTCCTGTTTCATCAGGTCCTGGTGATCATGGCACTTCTGCCCCATTCTCTTCCGTATACAAATCCGTTTTTGATTGCTGGTCCGATGGTAAGCCAGAATAATACCACCCCGGCAGTCATTACCCAGAGGAGGTTATTGCCAACGTAACTGATGAATTTGCTCTCAAAGGGACGACCAAAAAATACCGTTCCACATGCAGCGAGGAGGGCCATGCAGAAAAGCGTAGTGACAAATGACACCAGCCAGAAACATGCGATACTGTAGGGACCCGTCCTGATTTTGTGTCCTTTCATCAGCCGGTGCCAGAGCAGGTACGAGAGATACGGGTAGAGAACATTGATGAGAAAACCGAATATGCTCATCGGGGACCAGGAGCCGGATAGATCTCCGGCAACATTCCCAATTCCGAGGCCCCAGGCAGCCGCCGGACCCCAGAGGATCCCGAAAACAACCGGAAGTGCTGCTGCCGGCCGGAGGGAAATACCCGCTATATCCCAGTGGACCTGGTTGAAAGGGACCAGGACCAGAACATAGATAACCGCACTCACTGCGATGAATGCAAGCCCTTTCCGTTCAGTCCAGACCTCTGCGAGCTCGTGCATGCTAACCAGATTGGTTTGCCAGCAAAAAAAAGACCGGTCATACCAGTTACGTTCACTACCTGTTCCGTTGCAAGGTACAGGGTCTTCCCACCGATATCTCAGGAACAACCAAAAAAATCAACGCTGTTTCCAGTTCCAGGCCAGGAGGATACTATATCCCAAAAAAATAAGCGGGATGGCATCCTTTATTTCATCACTTCAATGGAACAGGATGTCTCATGATCCCTGGTTTGTACCTCGTCATTATCCTCATCACGGTCGTTATCCTCGTTGCCCTGTCCTGGCGGTTTGCATCGCGCCGCTACACGATTCCCTGCCCCGTTTGGATGAAGGGGTTACTCGATCCCCGGTTTTCCAGCGGCCCTAGTGCACGCACACGGAAAACAATCCAGCACCTTGACCTCAGGCCCGGGATGAATGTACTGGATGTGGGCTGTGGCCCGGGCCGGCTCACGATACCACTCGCAGATACCGTGGGCCCTCATGGCACAGTACTAGCGATCGATATCCAGGAAGGGATGCTTCGCGAAGCACAGAAACGGGCTGATAAGTCAAACCTCACCAACATCCGTTTTTTTCAGATCGGTGCCGGGGAAGGCAGACTTGAGCGGAACAGGTTCGAACGGGCCGTGATGGTAACAGTACTGGGTGAGATCCCCGGCAGGGAAGCAGCACTGCAGGATATCTTCGAAGCGCTTCGTCCCGGGGGTGTCCTGCTGGTCGAAGAGACCATCAGGGACCCCCATTTCCAGGCCCCGGGCACCGTCCGCAGGCTGGCCGGTGCCGCCGGGTTTATTGAAAAGGAATTCTTCGGAAATCGTTTTTCCTTCAGTATTACCCTGGAAAAACCCACCGGAACCTGACAACGTATGCCCCGGTGCGTTCTTCACCTGTCTGTCCAATAACAAGCCATCAGGCACACATTGTATCCGGGGTCCTGGAGAATGTGTGGGGGAACGAAAGAGAATGGTCCCGCCCCATGTTACAGTTTAAATCCGGGTATCGTGTCAAATAGCTGCTGGTACAACCTGAAAAAGAGCGTAATGTAGTCAGTGGCCTCCTCAGTGACGACATAATAGGTCTTTCCACCATCATGCACCCGGGACCTGGTATCCGCGAAAGTCTTGGTACCTGTCATCCCGAGCACCGATGTGACGATGAACTGCATCCCGAACGCCATCGCCATGGCGCCGAATACCAGGTTCCGGAGGACCAACGCGAAGAAACGGTTGATTTCGTTTTTAAACCGTGTAAGGTTTTCAGTCGTCATGTGTATGTTCACCGGGCTGTACATATAGCGGAGGTCTTCAATTCAAGACCCTGAAACTAAGATACGTATCTATCCTGGCCGGTTGCCAGAGCAACAATCCAAAATCCCGATGAGTCTCTTAATAAATTCCGGTTATTCACTGTAGCAGGGCCAATGTCAGTAGTTATTCCCAAAAATCCCCGATGTAGCATAGTTCTGCAATCGCATCTGTCGGAATTGCATCCGTTGTTACGTAACGCGGTAAAAAGAAGATGATCGTTATGAGTCCAGGAAGAAGGTGACGATCCGTCCGAACTGCTCCGGGTATTGGTACATCATACCATGCCCCCCGCCCGGGACCTGGATGACCCATGCACCGGGGATACGCCCTCCAATAACAAATGCATTTTCCGGGACGCTGATTACGTCCCCGGCCCCGGCCAGGACCAGCGTCGGGGACATGATGCCAGGGAGGCGTGAGTAGGTACCGTTCCAGGAGCTGATCGCCTCAATCTGGCGATCATAGCTTTCTGCGGGAGATGTCTCTGTCGGGAACGGGAAGTAAGTCATGGGGTTCGGGTGCCCGCGGATCCATGCGGCAGGGAACAGGAGCGAAAACAGCCGTTCACCACGTTCACGTGGGGAACCGGATGAATTGGTAAGCTGCTCCAGGACAACCGGCGACGCCGGAATGCTCTCGTTTCCACCGACGGTCCCGGCATACAGGATGAGCCTGTCGACCTTTCCGGGATGACGCAGCGCCAGTTCCTGGGCGATATCAGCACCCATCGACCAGCCGAGGACATCGGCCCGGCTGATATTCATCGCATCCAGAAGCCCTGCCGCATCGTCAGCAAAGAGCGAAATGGAGAACGGTTTATCAGATGTGGTAGTATTTCCCATACCCCGGTTGTCAAAGATGATTACGCGATGCTTCAAAGAAAGGTTGGCGAGGACCTCAGGGGGCCAGAGGTCCATCGTTGACCCGTATCCCATGATAAGAAGGAGGGGTGTTCCCTGGCCGAAATCCTTGTACCCGACCTCGATGTCGTTGACCCGAACTGTTTTAACTGGGACATGGACTGACCCCATTTCCGGGGAACCGGCGGCATGAAGAGTGCCCGCAGGTGAAGGGGGTGCCGGACTATCAGGGGTCCCGGGCCCGGGTGTGGTGCACCCTGCCAGGAGAAGGAGCAGGGTGAGAATGATGATGACGGGAGGGAGGCATGAACGCATATAGCCCAGTTAGCGACCGCAGGGTAAAAAGATACGGGATCGATTGCACGCAGGAATGAACAGTTCAAAAGGAATGGTTTCATCAGCCATGCATGCCAACCCGTCAGGATTGTAGGAACTGATGGAATGCTGGAACGTTTCGAACGTCATGACGAAAAGCTTCAGTCCCTATTGCATTTTATAAACGCCTTGTTCTGTTGGGCTCCTGTCGCTGGGGATCATCCTGTTCTCCCTCGGCATAGGGATCTGGAGTTACATGACATTCGAACACCTGGGACCGGCTGATGCTTTCCTCAATGCAGCGATGCTTATGGGAGGCATGGGGCCAGTAAATACGCTCTATACCGATGGAGGAAAGATCTTCACAGGTTTTTATGCAATGTACTGCGGATTTATCCTGATCTTTTCCGTGGCTCTTTTTATGACTCCGATATTCCACCGCTTACTCCATCACTTTCACTTAGAGGGGAGGAAATAATCGTATGAGATTGTTTTTCGCATCGAATATCAGGACGGATCCCCTGTCGACTCATCCCTTTCCCCGGGAGAGGCCGTTATATTTCTGGGCTCGACGTAGGTGCGGACCTGCAGACCACCCGGTCAGGTTTGTACCGAATAGCCAGCCCTGACGAGTATCAGGGTCATGCGTTCGTCCCATTCTGTATCGTCGCATCCGGAAAAGCTGGAAATCTGCTCCTCAAAGAGCCTGGTTAATGCTTCGTCTTCAGATGCCAGGTGCCGCTGGTACATGATTCTCCCCGCTCTCTTTCCAGCGGAATCAAGGATTAACATCCGCCAGCAGCCGAAGTCCCTGCAGATATCAGGCCGGGTCTGGTGAATGGTACAATAACATTTCGAAGACCGTGTATCAACCCGGAAAAATGGGCATGCCTCCGGGTGCTGCAAAAACGTGCTCCTGTCAAGAAATAGCAAAATTTTATCAGGGTCAACGGATACCGTTGTTTTTTCACCAGTGTACTGGTTATTCACCAGAAAATGATTGTCCCCGTAGTCTTCTTTGATGACATGAACAAGACCTAGGTGGCTGCAACAATCTCCACACCGGCTACATTCAAATGACAAGGGGATCAACCACCAATAACGGTTATCAGGTACTTCATATATCCCAGGTTAATCTTACTGATACTCATATGGGGAATAAATATTTACAGTACTATTTTTGGAAACAGGGGCTTCTGGGAAATTACCACTCCGGATAACACCTGGGACCGTAAAGCTGAGTCCCCGCCTGATAGCAGGGAATGCGAAAGCTGTGTGCCACCATGACGAGAAGCGATTTGAAAAAAAAAATGTGACCCCCTTCTTCGTGTCTCCTTGCCGTTTTAAATTTTAATCTTCCCAATAGTAACCTATGAATCGGACATGTGTGGGGTTGTTCCCGTCATGAGTTACGAACAACGTAGTTCGTTGACCGGCCGTGTGAAGGAATCGTTCCGCTGTTCCTTTGGTGAAATCGTTTTTGGCATGTCGGATGGAACCGTCTCGATATTCGGCCTCGTGGCCGGTATGCTGGCGGGTGCCCAGTCCGGCGATGTCATTCTCCTAGCCGGCGCAACAGCCGCAATCGCGGCAACCGTCTCAATGATGGCCGGCGTCTTCATGGACCTCGAGTCCGAAAAGGATGCTGCACGGGTTGAGGCGGATCGGCGTGCCGCAGAGATCCATAGCGATCCCGATGGTGCTGTAACGAAACTGATGGGTGATCTGCAGGGATCCGGCTTAAGTAAGACAAGTCTTGATGCAATCCAGGTTGATCTCCGGAAGGATCCCCTCACCATCCAGAAGTTTGAGGATGCGGTCTCAGCCGAAGAGGAGACACTTGCCGATAAAGCCCCGCCCTATGTCCATGCCTGCTGGATGGGGATTGCGGACTTCATTGCTGCGATGACACCGGTTATCCCGTTCGCGTTCCTTCCGGTTGAACAGGCGAAGTATGTCTGCATTGCGGGGACTGCGGTGCTCCTGTTCCTGCTGGGTATCGGACGGGCACGGCTTGGCCAACGCCCTGTATTGCGGACAGTTATCGAGACAATGGCGATTGCAACCGCTGCAGGTATTGCCGGGGTAATCTTCGCCCTGATAATCACCTGACGGGGCAGGCATAGAAATTCCCAAACACCCCCATTTTTCCTGCAGGAGAAGGAAACCCTCTATTTTTTAATACTACAATGCTGATTCAGATAAAATTAAAAATTGGCCGTTATGAAAAACTCCCCATGACCCATTATCAGGAGCACCGAATTCATGCTCATCTATGGGCCCAAAGGGGCTCATAGCACGCTCTGTAGAAACACACATGAACTGGAAGTTCACACCCGAACCATGAAAATGCGCTTTCAAAATCTCTTCATTTTGGGGGTCATTCACGGATTTTCATGTGAAATGCTCTAATTGATTCTTACCGATTTTGGACCAGCCTGAATTTTCCAACGCACCCCGGGACTACGCCCCGCCACTGTGGCTACCCCGGTTGGGAAAGAGACTACCCCAAAAACTCTTACTTTAATCAAATCTTGGCAAACCCAGCCCAAAGAATAGCTTAATGAGGGTGGGGCAGGGGTTAAACTCCCACCTGTATAAGCAGTGGGGTTAATTCTTTGATTATCCACTGGATTTCTACCGAGCCAAAAAATTGGTAGGCATTTTCAGGGGGTGATTGCCGAATAGAAGACCCCCTTGGCGTCCGTACACTTTTCGTATTTTATGATATGTTCGCTTCTTTCCAATAAAAGAGGTATCGGAATGGGACTATACAGATTTTTCCTCTCTTAATTTTATCTCCGAAATCTCCTGCAACGCCCTCTTTTTATGGACGTAATCCGGATACCACACGGTAAAGACGATAGCGATTACCATGAAGACCCATTTCAGGTTGTCCCAGAACATAAGGGCCGGGTCAGGTCGGACCAGCAGGAAGGTATCCACTGCCAGGGCGAGAGTGAATGCAATTGCCCATACACCGGTTATAATATAATTTACCCTCATGAATGGCGCACTCCTGGCACGCTCAGGGTCTACACCTTCTCTGGAATACTGGAGGGTGAAGGGAAAATGGAAGAGCATCGTCACCCAGCAGACAACCGTAAGGACCAGCATCGAGAGTACCGAAAGGTAGTTCGCAACATAGTACTGGTGTAGTCCGATAATCACGATGAAGAACACAACGAAGAACACTATCGTGATAACGGAAAGGATATAGCCTTTGAGCAGTTGGCGGTAACTCGTCAGCAGGGTGAGGACAATACCAATAATAAAAGCAAGGGTCAGACTCATCAGGGGATTTCCCAATGGTGCTTCAGCAACAAGGGTGAACGCGATCCATGGTACGAATGCAGTAAGAAGTGATATCAGGTTCATTATCGTATGAGAAAAACGGTTCCCGGAAAGATAATTCTTTTGTTTTATTTCGTCGGTTCCCCGGATTCCGGCGAATTCTGCCGCACTTAATGTTCCCAGGGGGATACGCATGGATATCTAAATCCATTGACAATTTCCGGGTTCGGATTATTTCTGATGAACTGAAATTCCAAGAATTTAAATTCAACCCGCACCTACCCAGACATTATAAAATGTCTGACGAAAATGAGGTGGAGGGACTCTTTCTCACCAAGGGACGGCTGGAAGGGCTTTCTGATGGGATATTTGCGTTTGCGATGACGCTTCTTGTTGTCGGCCTGGACCTGCCGGATAAATCGACCATTGTGCAGTCAACCGGGTATGCAATGGACACACTTGTCTCACTCGAGTCCGATTTCCTGCACTACATCTTAGCGTTCCTGATCCTCGGTGCATTCTGGCTCAGCCATCATACCCAGCTCCATTCCGTGAAGAGGATCGATAAGATGTATGTCTGGCTTAACCTCTCCGTGCTCCTGTTCGTTGCACTCCTTCCCTTTTCAACCTCTTTTTCCGGAGATTTTCCGAAAGTCCCGGTCGGGGCAATGGTATTTGAAGCCAGTCTCTTTGCAATAGGAATAGCGATGTTCTGCCAATGGCTCTATGCAACCCAGGGTCACCGCCTCGTTGAACCGACGCTGGATGAGGGATATATCCGCTATATCAGGATCAGTAACCTTGTTGTTCCGTTTGTTTCTGTCGTTGGCATCATCATCGCACTTACCGGGGTCACATGGAGTTCGGTGGTCTACCTGACGCTCCCGATTGTCGGTTATGTGGTATATCGCCTGGCCAGGTGATATTTCCGAGTCATATTAATAAAAACCCGGTTTTTTCTTTAACCCGGGTAATCACCAGGATGAAATCCCGCAATGATCACTCCTTTACCGTACAAAATTCCAGGATGCACAGGTCCTCATGGTGAGGGACATACTCGGGGACACCAGGCCGCCGGGTAATCTCCGGGCGGGTAAACCCTGCGCCACCGAGGTAACCGGTCAGCTGCTCCTTTGTCAATATTCTCGTCGGCCCCCGTTCTTCCGGTGACCTGACCGCACCTTCAGCCAGTCCGAGCGTGGAACCAAAGAAAATCCCACCGGGTTTGAGGGCAGAATATGCATGGACGAGGTAATCCCGGAACTCCTGTTCATCGGCAATGACATGGATAACAGAGGCGGAATAGATAGTGTCAAACTCCTCCGGCCCGAACGGGCATGTCCCGGAGACAACAAAGAGATCCACCATCTCATCCCGGTCATAATACAGGTCAAACCCGAGGTCGATACTCTCACGGTTGATATCGAACGCAGTGACCCGGTCCCGGGAAAAACCGTCACGGATTAACTGCCGGACATTGTCTCCCGTACCACAGCCATAATCAAGGAGCCGGCCGGTCCTTATAAGCATCCGGAGATAGAAAAAGTGGTGATTAATCCGCGGCTTCCCGAGGATCATGAGAATATGGGGATAACGCACTCCCTCCCTGGTATATTTCTCAACAACCGTGCGGTGGTACCCTTCGGGATAGGTAACACCGCGGGATTCGATCCGTTTCATGGCAGCGCAGAGTTCGGAGGTGAGCGTCTTACCCGGCATGAACCCGGTTGCGTTTTTCATGGCGGTTTACCAGGGATGATTATGCAGCCTCAAGCACCGTTTTGAAGGGCTCTATCATATGGTGTTTCATATCAGCAAACACTTTCTTCCGGAAACCGGGGATCCGTGTCAGCGGGATAAGGATTGCATTAAACAGCCGGGTTTTGAGGTCGGCCTGTGGAAAATCAAACATCCCATGTTCCTGGTAGTACCGGTAATCTGCCTGGAATGCTAACCGCAATCCCCCGTAGATACTGTCCCGGAATATCTTGTGCCCACCGGCTGCATAGAAGGTCTCTGGTGGTATGTAACCGGTTTCTGCTGCCTGCACGAGGCGTCCTGCCATGGCATCGAGCAGGCCGTCAAGTTCTCCGGAACCGGTAACTTCATCGGTAACAAACTGTGCATGACACCTGCCATTGTCAGCCCATGCGGTAAGTGCCTCTTTCAGGTGTGGGACCTGGTGGAGGGGACCCGCGATCACAAAGCCAATCTGTTTGCCTTCGAGACCGGGAGTATGACCCAAAAAAAAACTCCGGTCAAAGAACTGTTTCCATGTCGATGAGAGATACCGGTCATGTACCGAGCCTGCCATGATAATGATATCCGCAGGCACCAGTTTGTTTTTGAAAAAATCAACGTACCCGTCGGTGTATACGCAGGTATTATCATAACCGCACTGGCAGCACCCGAGACAACCTCCCTTGACATTCACGTCATGGAGATTGATCACCTCAGCCTGACCTGAAAAATTCTTCACGATCCGGTCAGTCATTGCCGCAAGATTTGGTGAACGGCCGTCGGAATCGGTGAGAATTACAACCTTTTTTGTACCTGCCTGAACGGTTTTGGGTTCTTTGCAGGGGATATATGCAAAGGCCGGCCAGACAAGCGGAGCGTTCTCCCGCTGGACCGGTGTTTTTTCCTGCACGTCGGTGAAGAGGAGGGATACGAATTTCTCCAGGCGCTTTCGTTCCTCTTCCGATAAGAGATCCATCATTTCCGCGGAATAAAACCCAAGGTAGTTCATCCCCAGATCGTCGCTGATGGCATGGATGTACGCATGGGCGGTCTGGTCGAAGAAATGGATCGATGTCGAGAGCGATGCGGCGTAGGTTCCGGAAAATACATCCTCTGCCTTCCGCTCGAAGATGAGTTCAATAAATCGCTTGTACTGGGAGCAGACGACCAGGTAATAGAGCGGAAATGCCCAGAGGATAAGATCTGCGGACCGGATGCTATCAAGAGTCATGTTCCAGACGGCGGGATCTTTTTCGATCTTTCTTATATCATGGGCCACGTTGAGAATTTCGTACGTTTGTTCCGGGAATTTCTTCTTAATGTATGCAATATACTGCATCGTGACACTGATATCGCCCTTCGGGCTGCCGTTTAATACAACAATTTTCATAATTATTCCCCCAACCGCATTTATTCATCAGGCTTACTTGCACTGTCAAGGATCTGTCGTGCGAACTCCTGGAGGGCATCGGCTTTTACCAGCGCTATTCCCCGTTCCACATCACCAAGCACCAGCAGGATATCCCCCTGCTTGATGTCGAAGATCTCCCGGGCTTCCTTGGGTATGACAATCTGCCCGCGTTCGCCGACCTTGACACTGCCGAAGAGGTGCCGGGTTTTTTCCTTCCGTGGTGCGACTATCTCGTCAATCAAATCCTCGCTCTTACAATTCTTACTTTTCATACTTATCATATTAGTACGATTATTTGTATTTACCATTTTTCATGTCGGAGATATGAGCCCGTGTTACCGGGTACGGTTCTGCATCAGGGGCCACGGGCAGGTTATGGCGTCTCACCGGGCAGCCGCCGGTATCCAGGGGAGGGTCCGGGAGAGAACGTATTTTCTATCCGCAGGAATGTTACTATATGGCAAATTAATTTGGGATACCAAAAATTACGCAGGATTTCTTTGAAGCCAGGATTTGATGCTGTTCCCGACGTATGCAGCGACCGTGATACATGAAAAGAGGATAGTGGTGGGTATTCCTGGTGTTGATAAGAAAACGAAACAACAACACCCAGCGTGTTAAACCAAAAAAAAGAATGTTCTGGAGGTTACCTGATCAGGTACGTCACCGTAACGGTTGCGGTCACGGTCACGTCGCCTGGCTGGATCGGTGTTGGTGCTGATCCGGCTGCCATATCACTCTTTGCGTAGTTTTGGAACAGTACTGGTGTGTACCCCTGGCCCACCTCAACAGTCTTTACTGCGGTAATGTTGACACCGAGTGCGGTGGCAACAGTCTGTGCATCGGCTGCCGCCCTGCCAGTTGCTTCTTTCAGTGCCTCAGTCCTGAGCACCTGCGCCTGTTCGTCTGATAGCAGGAACTGGATTGAATTTGCCTGGTTAATGCCGTTTGCAACACCGATGTCAATAACCTCACCGGTCCGGCTGACATCGTGGAGGGTGACGGTCAGGGTATTCGTGACATGGTATGCCCTGATCTTCTGGGCAGGGAACTTGATATCTTCGTACACCGGGTAGATAGTATACCCGGTCGTCTTGAGGGCGTCCTTTGGAATCCCCGCAGCCTTCAATGCATCCATCACTTTTGTCATGATGGCAGCATTTTCCGCCTGGGCAACTTTCACGTCGACATTTTCGGTTTCGACAGCGAGCGAGACCTGTGCCCGGTCAGGCGTCCCGATGACGGAACCGGTTCCGGAGGCAGTTATCGTGCGATCAGTGCCTGTATCGGCCGCTGAAACGGTCCCGATCGCCACCAGGGCAACGATGAGCACGAGAGCGGTGAGAATTACTATGTTGTGTTTCATGATTGAACAAAGAGACTGTTTCGCGGCATTCCGGTTAATGTTTACCGTAACTGCGAAAGAAATGGGAGTTATGAAGCGGTATTGTGAAACCGGAAAAATTTTCCGGATCCCGTACAAGGCCCCGGATTCCATCCGTGAAGGGTGTTTGAAAAGACAATGTTCAAAAAATAACATGATTATAGGATAAGGATAATTCCCTATACAGTCAAAGAGGTGAAAGAGATATGATTACTCAGGATGTTGTACAGAAACTCTGGGATTCAGCGGGTTATGGGAACGTTGCGATATGGGGGGACGATACCATGACCGTCGTACCGGTAGATTACCCTGGTGAAACTGCCGGAAAAAAACCCCTTGTCATCCTCAAGCCAATCGCCCTCGTGAACCGGTACGAGCTCCTGGATTATGCCCTCCATGACGAAGAATTGCTTACAAGAATTGAAGACACCCTCCACGCTGCCGGTGGACAGGTGACACGGGATCATAAGTCATAACCCTGGTGCAACGCTATTTCCCACCCCACACCGGGTTACTACCACACCTGGTAAAACCGGGAACACAATTGCATTTTCCCGAATTTAACAGGCCTCGTTTTTCGTGGTTTCAGACATGAGGGGCCAACAACCGGCATGAACTGCCTGCCACGTCATTCAGGCAATGTACCTCCTTTTCCAGCCAAAGCAGACCCGTCAGAAAAGAGTTATAAAGGAGTTATAATAATGTCTGGTAACAGAATATCGTTTCATGACCCTGATTCCTGCTGATACCGTACCGGTAGACGATGTGTCTCTTGCATACCGGGAGTATGGTTCGGGATACCCGGTAGTCCTGATCAATGGGTTAGCTTCCACGATGGATATGTGGAACCCCCCGGTTCTTGCCAGGATTTCTGAACAGTTCAGGGTCATCATCTTCGATAACCGCGGCACCGGGTACTCATGTTCATCGGGCAAACCACTCTCCATTTCCCTACTTGCCAGTGATACGGCAACGTTGATGGATGCTCTCGGCATCTCTTCTGCTCACATCCTCGGGCTGTCAATGGGAGCGTCCATTGCGCAGGAACTTATTCTCAGTTACCCGGAAAAAGTAACCCGGCTCATCCTGGTGGCTGGTGAATCCGGGGGGGCCGAATCGGTGCGGGCAAAGCCGGAGATCATGACAAAGCTCATGGATAAGAATGGAACAATGCAGGATGTAGCCAATCGTATGTTTTCCCTGCTTTTCCCGCAATCCTGGCTGGACACCCATGATCCACTCCTCTACTGCCCCGAAATTCACGAAACAACAAGCGGTGAGATGGTTGCACGACAGGCAGCTGCATTCTTTGGATGGACGGGATCGTTTAGCCGATTAGGTGACATCCATTTGCCGACTCTGGTTATCACCGGAACAGAGGATGTAATTGTCCCACCCGTGAACGCGGATATTCTAGCCGGGGGGATCCCCCGTGCACAACTGGTCAGGATCCCCGATGCAGGACACGGACTGATGTACCAGGTCCCGGACAGGTTCAGTGATTGCGTACTGGATTTTCTGAACAACTGAAATCCGAAAATACCACTTGGAGAACAAATAATAGCTGGATGAACAGGTCTGACACTATCCCCGGCACCGTGCAGGTTCCCGGGAATTTAGATTCCCAACTTCAAAATTACAGCACTGGGAACGTAACAGTTCCCCGGTATTCTGCACCTGGCATGACGTGACCATCACCTTTATAGTTAGGTAAAGCCTAACTAACGAAAGATCGACGTATGATGGAACGGGGGGAAGATCTGTGTGAAGCATTTGAGGGCCTTATCCGGCTCAAAAACGACTGCTCCTGCAATATCTTCTCTGAATGCGGATTGTCGGATCTAACGGTCAAACAGATCGCTTACCTGAAAGTCATCGATCAACATGGGGAAATCACCTTCAGCAGGCTTGCCGAGATCACCCGGAACTCGAAACCCACCATCACCGAGATGATCAACAGATTTGTCCGGATGGAATGCGTGTTCCGCGAACGATGTCCCGATGATGGCAGGATCCTGTACATCCGCCTGACCGAAAAGGGACAGAAGATCGCAAAAGCTGAACAAGCCGCTATGCAGCGGGTGATTGAACGGATGATGAATTCACTGGATCAACATGAGCTGGATCTCCTGGTAGAGATCCTGCAGAAAGTCAGGTAAATTACAACGACAATGAACGAGGCACCAATGCAATCAACAGAACCTGAAGATACACAGGAAAGAATTGTCATACCACTCTTTGAGGTAGTGGTATACCCCAATAACCGGACGAAATTCCGGGTTGACCAGGCTACGGGAGATCTCCTGCAGGCCGCGATAAATGATGACGGGGCAGCGTATGCCGTCGGAATTACCGTCAAAAGCGGGACGAGGCCGTCGGAGCTGACAGAGGAGTCGCTCTATAAAACTGGGAACCTGTTCAGGATACCCCACCTTCAGCCTGCTGATGACGGGTACCTGATATGTGCAGAAGTGGTTAAGAGAGTAAAAGTCACCTCCCTTACCGAACGGGATGGACGGCTCTGTGCCAGTTACATGGCGATCCAAGATATCCAGGACCTCGATGAAGAGCTCCAAGGACGGATCCTTGTCGATGTAAAATCCACCATAGAGGAAATCAGCAGCCGGTTCCCGGGATCTGAACAGTTCACCAAGCCGCTCGGCCGGATGACTTCCATCGAGCAGATCATGGGGTTTGTCATGCCCTACCTGCCGGTGAGTATCGCAGAAAAACAGGCACTCCTGGAAGTTGATTCTGTCAGGGAACGGTATATTACATTCCTCGATCTCCTCATCAAAACAAGGGAGGACATCAATATCCGGATCGAGATGGCAAAGAAAGTCTCTGACCGGGTGAGCAAGTCAAACCGGGAAGCAATGCTCCGGGAGCAGCTGAAGGTGATCCAGGAGGAGCTGAACGAGAGCGAAGGAAATACCGGGGACAGCGGGTACCGGGAACGGGTTGAGAACTCAAAAATGCCGGATGATGTGCGCAAAAAGGCACTGGTAGAAGTAAAGAAGCTCGAGACCGGAGGACCCCACAACCATGAGGGTTCGGTGATCCGTAACTATCTCGACCTCCTGCTCGACCTTCCCTGGGTAACGGAGGAGAAAAAGAGCTTAGATATCGAACAGGCCCGGAAGGTACTCGAGAGTCATCACAACGGCCTCGATAAGGTCAAGGAGCGGATAATCCAGCACCTTGCGGTCATGAAACTGAAGCAGGAGAAACAGGGCTCGATCCTCCTCTTCGCAGGCCCGCCCGGGACTGGCAAGACGAGCCTTGGCAAGAGCATTGCCGAGGCACTTGGGCGAAAATATGTCAGGATAAGCCTTGGCGGTGTCAGGGATGAGGCCGAGATCCGCGGGCACAGGAGGACCTATGTCGGGGCACTGCCGGGCAGGATTATCCAGGGGATACAAAAAGCCGGGACGAAAAACCCCGTCTTCATCCTCGACGAGATCGACAAGCTGGCAATGTCCTACGCAGGAGACCCGGCAAGTGCCCTGCTCGAAGTCCTTGACCCCGAGCAGAACAACACCTTCTCGGACCATTACCTCGAGGTAGCCTACGATCTCTCCGAAGTCCTGTTCATCGCTACCGCGAACTCCCTGGCAACGATCCCGGCTCCCCTCCTTGACCGGATGGAACTGATCGAGATTTCAGGCTATACGAAAAACGAGAAGTTCGCGATAGCAAAAGACCACCTGATGCCGGAGACCCTGGCTGAGCATGGCCTCGATGCGGACAAGCTCCAGATAGAAGACGAGGCATTGAAGGTGATTATAGAAAAATACACCCGGGAAGCAGGCGTCCGGTGGCTGAAGAAACAACTGGCGAAAATCGCACGCCACGTTTCGGAGAAGATTGTTTCCGGTAAGGCAGAGCTGCCGTTCGTCGTAACTCCGGATATGCTTTCCGTGATACTCGGGAAGGAGCCGGTACGGCAGGAAGTTGCCAGGAAAGAACGGGTCCCGGGCGTCGTAACCGGCCTTGCGTGGACCCCGGTAGGCGGCGAGATCCTGTTTATCGAAGGTACCTTCATGCCCGGGAAAGGCAAACTGACCCTTACCGGTCAGCTAGGGGACGTCATGAAGGAGTCGGCGACGATTTCTTTAAGCCTCATCCGGTCACGGCTTGCAAACACCACAAACGGTTTCGACTTCATCACGCGGGATATCCATATCCACGTACCATCAGGTGCAACCCCGAAAGACGGCCCATCAGCAGGGGTGACCCTGTTTACAGCCCTCGCATCGCTCATCACAGGGAAGACCGTTGACTCGCACGTTGCGATGACCGGGGAGATCACACTGAGCGGTGGGGTATTACCGGTCGGTGGAATCAAGGAAAAAGTCCTTGCTGCACACCGGGCGGGAATCACAAAAGTGATCCTGCCGAAGGAGAACGAACGGGACCTGGAGGATGTGCCCGAAGATGTCCGGAGCGAACTGGTGTTTGTTACCGTGGAAACAATCGAGGATGTCCTTAAGGAGGCTCTTGGCATTGAGCTACCCCAGACCATTGTCGAGTACTCAGGGAACAGTTTTGTCCCGGTGCAGAATATCTGATGGTAGAAAATAGATAACCAGGGCCCCGGGGGGGTAAATGTGGGATGTGAGACAAAGCCCGCATCCTCCCCTGGATTAACCCCTTTTTTCCCTTGGTACTGTTACTATCCTTTTTAAAAAAATAAAAAGGCCGGAAATGCAATTTTTTATTATGAGGACAGACCATCAGATGGCAATCCTATTGTCCTGACGGCAGTATCGTAAGACTGGCGGATGATTTGCCTATCGTGTTCAGAAGAGATTTTTACAACACTCTCTTCTTTTATCAGCATAGCATGCTGAAGGAGAACTTTGCGTATTTCATCAGACGTTCCGTGACTTGCGATGCGTCCGATAGTGTTGAGCATCAGGGCAATAATATTTGGATTGTCCCGGGAGTAGTACCGGATGGGGTCAAACGATACGCTCATTAACTGGTCAAATGAACGGGTTTTCAGGATTAACCGGAACGAGCCGGACTTATCCTGCCTGTAGGGGCAGGGATTCCCACGTTCCGCACTGAACGAAAGGGCCACACCAAGCTGGTTCAGCACCATCGACGGAATGGATGGATCGAAAAATCTTACGGACCGGGCAATGATGTTCACCAGCTGGGTGATACCTAATTCGGGGTCCTGTACCATGGTGCGGTATTTTCCCAGTATGAAGCAGTCCCGGATATCATCTGAGACTCCCTGGCAAGGACTTTTTGACCAGGCAACCAGCAGGGTATCTCCAGGTCCGATGAAATCCCCCGGGGTGTGTGCGACAGAGATCACCAGGTTATTTTGCTGTGCGATTTTTAGCAATCGCTCGTAATCGATCGAACGGATATACCCGGAATATCCAGAGTTTATCGGGACTCCCTCACGGATAATGGCATCTTCACTCTCTCTGAAAATTTCCGGTGAACCGCTGGCCGGCGTACCTGGCAGACGGTCTTTCCGGATCGATTGTGTCAGTTCGCTCCCGAGCCGGGAGATAATGGTGGAGGCCTGTAATCCTGTCGTGACATGATGGAAAAAATAGAGCAGGGCACAAATATCAATAACGAGGAATACCGTTGAAGCCGTTGCGGATAAAACTGGTACCGAAACGGTAAAGGATGGACGCGAGATGATCAGGATGAGGGTAATATTGAATATCATGGAGGCTGCAAAAAGTCCAAGCACAATCTGGGCACGAATATCCCGGAGAAATGCCCGGAGAAGAATTGTTCCATACTGGGATGACGCCATGGTCAACGGCACCAGGGTAACTGAAAATACCACACCTATGACTCCTAACTCGGTGGTTGTATAGGTGATAAGAGTACCAGTCAGGTTCCCGGGGGACACATGAAAATAATACCAAAAGACTTCGAAGATGGAAGTTGGTATCAGCCTTTCCAGGTTCGTAATAACGTGTGCAAGAAGGAACGCTAGTACCATCATCACGGCTGGTACAAAAATATAAGTTGAACGGAGTCGGTCAAGTAAATCAGTCAACCGGATCAAGGTAATTTTCATCTGGGTAACCCTCGCTGATTAGAGAATATAGTATCCTTTTCTGATTTAAAGAAAATTGGAAGACAACGGGAGATCCTTCTCTTATCGATAACAATGTAGTTACCAAGCCTGCCTCAATATTCACAATAAACATCAACCGCAGAAAAAGCAATAGCCTTGCCGGATGAGTAGATACCTGTGATAACCAGCGTCGAACCGGAACGGGTCCGGGTATTCAATGATGCCACGGTACGGACCGGGGACTACGTCCTCTACTGGATGCAGGCCTCGCATCGAACTGAAGATAACCCGGCACTCCGGTATGCAGTCGAACGGGCAGACCAGGCTCATCTTCCACTCTTTGTGTATTTTGGGCTCTGGCAGACCTATCCCGAGGCAAACCTCCGTCATTTCCGGTTCATGCTGGAAGGGCTTACTGAAGTCGCACACTCACTCGAGTCCCTTGGAATCCGGTTCATACTCAGGATTGAGCCGCCGGACAAGGGAGTCCTGAATTTCTTGAAGGATGCAACGATAGTAATTGTCGACCGTGGCTACCTCAGGCAGCAGCAGTTGTGGTACCCTGCCGTTGCTGAACGATGCCCCTGCCCACTTATTCAGGTTGAGGGAAACGTGGTCGTGCCGGTAGAGGTAGCATCCCAAAAGGAGGAGTATTCTGCAGCCACCTTCCGCCGGAAGGTCACATACCACGTGGACAGGTTCCTGCACCCTGCGAAAACGGCTAGTCCAAAACGTTCTTCTCCCGGCCTTGACCTTCCGACACTTGCCGGTGAAACAACTGAAGCAATTCTTTCACAGCTCACTATTGACCGTTCGGTCCCCGCATCGGCTATATACAAAGGAGGGACAGCGGAAGCGAACCGTCGATATGAAGAGTTTCTCGACAAACGACTCAGTGGTTATGCTGATAACCGCAACGATCCCGGTGGTGAAGGTGGTTCGGAAATGAGTCCCTACCTCCATTTTGGCCAGGTATCGCCGGTTACCCTTGCAGTCCTCGCACAGGAACACGGAGGGGGTGGGACTCCTGCCTTTCTCGAACAGTTAATTGTCCGCCGGGAACTTGCGGTAAATTTTGTCCGGTACAATGACCACTACGATTCATTCTCGTCACTTCCTGCATGGGCACAGAAAACGCTGGCTCTTCATCATGCTGATCCACGGGAGTTTGGGTATTCACTCAATGAACTGGAGCGGGCAGAAACCCATGACCCGTACTGGAATGCAGCACAGCAGGAGATGGTGAAGACAGGTAAGATGCAGGGCTACATGCGGATGTACTGGGGAAAAAAGGTCCTCGAATGGAGCAGAACGCCGGAGGAGGCCTACTCAACAGCCCTGCATCTCAATAATAAATACGAGATCGACGGGAGGGACCCGAACGGTTACGCAGGGGTTGCCTGGTGCTTTGGCAAACACGACCGCCCGTGGGGGGAGCGTCCGATCTTTGGCATGGTGCGGTACATGAATTCGAAGGGACTTACACGAAAGTTTGAGATGGACCAGTACCTCGAAAATGTAAGGCAGGGACGCTGAAAAAGAGACATATGATATACCGGGTCCGTAGGGAGAGAGCTGGTAAGCGATCTCATCCTTTTTTGAAGATCCCGGGATTTTCCCGGGTATTCGGCGCATTCCGGCTTTTCCAGACATCCCTGCCCCGGTCCGTGATATCTTCAGGGAGGTCCGCGAGCTCGACAGGGTATGGAGCAAAGTATGTCTGGTTCAACAGGGCCGGCTCCTGGAACCGGATGACCCACGAACGGAGCAGGTCGCGGGGTTCAGCAAGCGTTGCATGACCCTCCCTGTAGCGGTCGATTAATCTGAGGCAATACGCTTTTTCCTCGCCCGAAACCCGGTTGCTGAAATACCCCATACTATGGTGGAGGACATTGATATTGTTCGTATATCGTGGGACCTGGGCAAGTGCAGCACAGAGCAGGTGGCGGTAGTGGAAAAACAGCTCTGCCGGCTCCTTCTTTGCCCGGGATGCGACAAGCCTTCCCATCTCACGTATGAGCTGCTGGTGGCAGGCCATAAGGACTAACTTGTTGGCTGCATGGAATGTTACGAGATCTTCCCGTTCACCTTTCTCTTCCACTGCACGGAATGCCGCAAGGGTAAAAATTGTGGTGAGAAAGTGGTCACGGATCCGCGCATTGTTCAGACGCAGTTCATCTTCAACCGGCAGCTCGGAGAAACGTTTCAGGACCTCGCGGGCAAAAAACCGGCAGTTCTTTCAATAGCCTGGGATTTTTCGGCTGACGGGTATACACTCACACCACTGGTACCTGACGTGGGAGAACAGCCTTTTAAGATAAAACAGTCAACAGGGGGCAGGGAATCAAGAAACCGATTGTCAAAGACTATCATCTCTCCGGTAACATCCCGGGCGGTAGCAGGCTGGATGAGATGATCGACCCCATCTATCCGCACGATCCTGACCGTTGCCCGCGGGATACCCAGGCCGATCTCAACCTCCGGACAGACCGGCATGCAATCAACGTGGGATTTTAGTTGTGCTACAACAGGAGAAGGGATCTTCGAACCATCATAACGGCAGGAGTCAAACTCGATACAACGGCTGATTACAATGCGGGGTCACGGGTAATCTCGTACCATGTGGTATCACTCTACCTTTTGAGTTGCAGCAGCATGAATATGAATTCTTGTGCATTTGATCATCATTATTATCCTCTTGTTTAAGACTAGTAATCCATAGGAATGATGATCTGAATGGATCCGGTAAAAATCCCCAAGATGCCAAAAGCTGAGTATGATGCCCTGATCGAACGCCAGTATGTATCAAGGATTTCCTTTGGCGCATGTGACCATCCCTATATAGCCCCGTTCATGTATGTCTTTGACAAGAAGTACCTCTATTTCCTTTCCACAAAGTATGGCAGGAAGATGGAGTACTTTACTGCAAACCCAAAGGTCTCTGTCGAAATTGAGGAGTACGCCCCAGACATGTCTGCCTTTACGTTTGTGAGCCTGCAGGGGAGTATCGAGGAGGTGAAGGACCCGGAACAGAAAACGAGGGTACGAAAACAGTTCGTAGAGATGATTGCGAAAAACCGTCTTTCACCCCGGGTACTCACGGCTCTTGGTCACAACCCGGGTGACAGCCCGGATGTAATTGTCCGCGAAGAGCGTTCAATGGTCTGGAAACTGGTGGGGGTCAGGGACATTGTTGCCCTGAAAAACGGGTAATCCCAAGCTCTTTTTTTCGCACGTTATTCCACGGGACACCGCTGGAAGCCAGAGAACAGGTGAATCCATCCTGTAATAATTCAGTCCGGGACCGAAGTACTACTCCGGTAGTGTTCCGGGCTGAAAAGTCCGCCCCATCAGGAGCGAAACATCCATAATGTCCCCGGGGTATATACCGCATAGCGGAGATTACGCGATTATGGCGGATACAATACCCTATGATATCACCGGGAAAGAAGGAACTATTGAATACAGGCACTACCCCGGACTGGTGCTTGCAACAGTGGATAGTCCCGGGAACGATACCGGTTTCAACCTGCTCTTTGCCTACATTTCAGGCAGCAATCATACCCGCGATGCGATACCGATGACCTCTCCCGTCATAACATTAAAAAAGATTCCAATGACCGCACCGGTTGTTTCAGATGCGTCATCGATGTCATTTGTCATGCCCGCAGGAAAATCACGGGAGGAGATCCCTGACCCGCTGGACAACAGGGTGCGAATCGTCACTATTCCGGAACGGGAAGTTGCTGTCATCCGTTTCCGTGGATATGCATCTCAACAAGAGGTGGATGAGACCATGTCCCTGCTGCAGGAAGGGCTGAAAAAAGCTGGCATCGCCGCTGTGGGCCAGCCTTTCCTGATGAGGTACAACCCACCGTGGACTCCGGGCTTCCTGCGGCGGAATGAAGTGGGGGTAGAGATCAGTCGGTAGTGTAAATGGTCATTACAGGGGGTCTCAATCAACCTGTTCGGGTACCTTGGACGGATGGCCCGGGGTCAGGGAAAGACAACGGTTCACCAGATCCTTTTATCGTCGGAGCGGGTCCAGGAAAAAAGGGAGCAACACTCCTGCCCGGGGAGGTTCATCCACAACCCTTTTGTGATACGATACGGTAAAGGCCCAGATCAGAATTTTTTTATACAATACTGATTCGACATCCACATTTATTACCTGTGGAGCCCCATTGGGCAGTATGCGAAAAATCCTCCTGGTGTCATCTGCCGTTATAATTATCCTGTTGCTGGCCCTTTTTCTGCTGGCCCAGCCTGCTACAGAGACAATTCCCTACACAGTTAAAGGGAATACCGGAGCGATCGAGTTCCGACACTACCCCGCAATGGTGCTTGCTACCGTGGACAGTCCCGGGAGCGACGCCGGTTTCAGCCCGCTCTTTGCCTACATCTCAGGCAGCAATAAAGCCCGGAGTAAAATCCCGATGACTGCGCCGGTAATAACCTCGGAAAAGATACCGATGACCACCCCGGTTGTTTCAGATGCGTCATCGATGTCGTTTGTCATGCCCGCAGGAACATCGAGGGATGAGATCCCCGATCCGCTGGACAGCCGGGTGCGGATTGTCACTATTCCGGAACGGGATGTTGCGGTCATCCGCTTTTCCGGGGATGGCTCCCGGCAGGATGTGGATGCGAAAACATCCCTGCTGCAGGAAGGACTGAAAAACGCGGGCATTAACGCTGTGGGCCAGCCGTTTCTGATGCGCTACGATTCACCATGGACACCGGGCTTCCTGCGGCGGAACGAGGTGGGGATGGAGATCTCGCGATAGTTTCAAAAGCCCTTTTAATGGAGTATCATTGGCTTTGATACGCTCCAGCCACGTTTCCCCGGGGTTCACCCTTTTTTTTGACCAACGATTCGGTCCAGTACCTGAATAGCATGTGTTGGGAAAATGAATGGAACTGGATTTGCGGACACCAGAGTAGATGAACGAGCTTATTCTTTATGCAATCTCTGACAGCGGCGGGGTTACCGGTTCAGTGAGGCACCCCAGAGGGTGTGCTCGTAACGCTGGGCCATTTCAGAGCCGCGGGTGCAGAATTTCTGGTATTTCATGCCATATTCAGGGGTGATGGGGCACGTGGGACATTTGCAGGTTTTCTCATCGGAAATGCACATGAAACTTTTTCCGATTGCGCAAAAAAGCCGTTCTTTTGAATTCTTTGCACAATCGTTGTAGGTTGGACAGGTTGGACAAATGCATTTCTCTTTGTACATTTCCAGGCCGACCCTCTGCTCTTCAGGGGTCATCTTCTGCCATGCCTCGGACATTTGTTCGAATTTATCCATGATGCATCACACAGGTAATTGAGACAGGCGATATTTAGAATTTTTGCTGGTAATGATTCATTTTTTTGCTCTGAAGAAATCATTTTTTTAAATAAATCTATCCCAGTAGATCAGGGTCCCTTCGCATTAGATATAGAATAACTGCCACAATCACAATAATGGCAATGACCACAATGATCAGGATATAGCCAAACACCCCGGTTTGATCAGCTTGCTCCCCGGGAGTTGTTCCCACTGTTGTTGGCTGCTGCCGCGATATCGTTGTATATGGGGTAGATTTTTGAATTGCTCCGGCCTTGTCATCACTTCTGATTGATACCGCTGTCTGCGTAGTAAACGGGGTCGGTTCACCGGTAACCGTAATATAATTCGTAAGTGATTTGGCATTGGAACCTCCGGTGCCAGCTACGGATAATGAGACGGTGTAAGTACCCGGAACATCGTAAATGTGTGAAGGGTTCTCCTGTGTACTCTGGCTGCCATCGCCAAAGTCCCAATTCCAGGATGAGGGGGTCCCGGTAGAAGTATCGGTAAAACTAACATCCAGTGGACTGGTGCCGGTCACCGGTGTCCCGCTAAATCCTGCACTAATAGTATTTTGTACTGCTACCGAGGTAGTATCAGTTGTTACGGTTTCAGTCACCGTCACCGGGATATCAACGGTAATATAATTGGACCTGGTAGAGGTATACGTCGCCCCCTCCGGGTTGGTCACGGTCAGCGTGACGGTGTATGTTCCTGAATTTTCATAGGTATGGGAAGGGTTCTTAACCGAATCGGTACCCCCGTCACCAAATGACCAGCTCCACGATACAGGCCCACCTGATGAAAGATCAGTAAACTGGACGGTGAGAGGTGCAGTTCCCGAAGAACTATCGCTGAAGAAACCCGCAAGATACTGGATCTGTTGGGACAACGTGGTCGTCGTCGTAGTTACCGAGGTTGTAGGGATTGCTGTCGTGGTTGTTGTGGTTATGGTTGTTATGGGGATGGTGGTTGTTACTGTAGGTGTGGGAGCTGTTGTCGCAACGGTAGTCGGTACGGATGTGGGTATCGTTGTGGCTATCGTCGTCGGAACAGTGGTGGCAGCCTTTGTTGCAGTAACTATTGGTGTTAGAGATACCGTTGGTACAGCAGTAATTTTCGTGGTTACAGCCGCCGTTACAGCCGTTGTCGGGGTAATATTAGCTGCTCCGTCAGGCGGTGCGACACCCACCATGATGATAATCGTTGTTACTACTGATACCATCAGGACCATGGAAATGAACGAAAATAATACGGAATTATTCTTTTGCCTTGTTTGTATGGGCATGACACCTCCACTTGTGAACCGGGAAATTGAAAAATAAAAATATCATAAGGGACCCGTGGTCCCCGGAATTTTCATGATTTGGGGGTATTATATCGACGCTCTTGAGAGTATGAATGGTGGTTTGAGACCAGAGTGTTGGTGACACGGGGTAACTCTTTCCGGTTTTATAGGAGAATATCTGCATGTAACACTGCTTTTGCGGACTTTCCAAACTCCTACCCGAGGGTGATGGGTTCAAGGTACACCACCTTGAGGGCATCCTTGTCCTTTGATGACACGGCTGATTCCAGCGTCGACCTCTTCGCGATGATCTCTGCGAGAGTTGTTTTTAAGGAGGTGGTGTCATAGTGGTACCTATCAAAGAAGCCGATCACATCAGTGGCCTTCTGGACGGTAAGGTCGAACTGCTGGAGACGGTACTTCATGTGAACGCCTACAAGGTCCTCTTTCGCGGCCTAGGGAACAGCCGGGTTGGTCTGGTCTGCTTTCACCTGGTGGACAGCCGGCAGGACCATGGGGCCTGGTAATGGAGAACAATCATGAAAATCCTCTTTCACGAAAAGTTCTGCGAATCGGACTACGCCAGTAATGGAGCAGCAGACCCGGGCAGGATGGAAGCCATCATGGATATGATCAGCCAGGATCACAGTTTTGAGATTATCCGCCCCCACCCGGCAGATGAAGAAGCTTTGCTGCTGGCTCACACGCCAAACTACGTTGATACCATCAGGGCAAACCCAAAACTCTACGACATGGCATCGCTTGCCGCCGGGGCAGCAATCATGGCATCAGATATCGGCATTGATGGTGAACCGGCTTTTGCCTGCCTGAGACCCCCGGGACACCACGCGTACCGGGACTCCTCGTGGGGGTACTGTGTTTTTTCAAACATGGGGATTGCCCTTTTGAGATTAAAGCAGCAGCGGATCAAATCCGCATTTATCCTGGATTTCGATGCCCATACCGGTGACGGCACGAAGGCGGTGCTATCCGGGTGGAAGGACTGCCACATCCTGAACCCTTACGCCGAAACCAGTGAGGCGTATATTGAGGTAATCCGAAATTTCATCCGCGATATCCCCCTGGTAGACATCGTTTGCGTCTGCGCCGGATTTGACTCGTACAAAAAAGACGTGGGGAGGAAACTGTCAACGTCGGATTTTTACCTGATCGGGGATATGATGAAAAGATTTGCTAAACGGGCGGCAAAAAACCGGAGATTTGCCATCCTTGAAGGTGGGTATTACCAGCCGGACCTCGGCAAAAACGTGCTGGCATTTTGCCATGGGTTTATGTAAGGCAGGGGTATTTTTCAGATGACGCTGACGATTACATTTCTTCCAAAAGAATCGCAACATTCTGAGTACGACTGGGCTGACATTTCGATCGACGGTGCCCGCGTTGGTAAAGCCCGCTGCTTAGTAAAAGGTGTAACGATCAATATCTACTCACTCAACATCTACCCGGCATGGGAGGGACACGGCTATGGCAGAGAGTTTGTGGAATATTGCAAGGGCAATTTTAAGATTGTCATCGCAAACCGGGTCCGTTATGAAGCTATCGGTTTCTGGGAAGCCATAGGATTTTGCAATGATCATGACGGGAACTGGAGTTATCGGGAGAGAAATAAAGGATAAAACCATTGACCTGCACACTGGGGTATAAGTGCGGACAAAATTCCGGATACACATCTCGTCATCGGCACTATAGTAAAATGATCAACAATTTAAATCGGGAAAATATCGACCATATCGCATCTTTCAGGTACGCAGCCTCATCGTATACATTGAGCATGAGCATGTTATCAGGACCAACGAGGTGTTCCCCGGTCTCGCCTTACATGTATCGTTCCCGCTGTTCCCTGGTCGGTGCAGCATATTTATTCTCGAACCGGAAGACTACCATGCTGTTTCTCCTGAATGGTGATCATTCGATGGGTGACATTAAAACTGATGCATGTTTCAATCCCTGTCTTGCCTGCCGTGTCAACGCCAACCAGTGAAAACAGGCACCTTCCTGGCAAAAAACGGTCAACAGAGTAGTCGAAATATTACCTGCATACCGGCATCATGCATCTCCCGGTATTGCCATTGGTCTCGTGGAGCAACTGCCGGGCCTGTCTACTTATGTAATGCGAGCTCGATTGCCACCCTGAGATCATTATCCTCAAAGGGTTTAATGATAAAACCATCGGGTTTTGTTTCCTTTGCCCGTTCCAGTGTCGGTCCATCCGAATGTGATGTAATATAAATGACCGGAATGCTGAACCCCTTCTTGATCATCAGCGCTGTATCGATCCCGTCAACTTCACCCCTGATATTGATATCCATCAGGACGAGGTCAGGTTTATGCTTCACAACCAGTTCCATCGCTTCTGCGCCTGACGATGCCCGCCCACAGACCGTGTAACCGAGATTTTTCAGCCGCCAGTCAGTAACTTTGGCGATAATATTGTCATCCTCGACCAGTAGTATGCTTCCGGTTGACATTCCTTACCTCCTCTTTGACAATGGTCTTTTTCTTATATAAGTATCCTATCCCTGGCCCCTAAAAATCAGGTAGTAAACCTGAATGCACCCCATGGAATAAGCATTTCGAACCGTGCCCCTTTCCCGGGAACACCGTTCTCCTTAATCGTGATGCCTGTAATGGCAAGAATTTCCCTGGTAAGGAACAATCCCATACCGGTATTCTTTCCCACCCCCCGCTCGAAGACCCGGGTTTTTTGATCAGCGGGTATGCCTGCACCATCGTCCTCGAAAATCAGCAGGGCGCTGTTTCCGGAGGCCTGGGTGGATATCCGTATGGTCGTGATCTTCTCCCCGTACCTCGTTGCGTTATCAACCAGGTTGTAGAACACCTTCTCCAGCAGGGGGTCAGCATAGACCTCCATGTTCCCGGGATCGATCTCAAAGTGAATGCCGGTTTTTTCGAAATTCTGTAACACTTTATCGATCACCGCATGAACGTCCTGCCATAACGGCAGGTGGACCCCGACTTCCTGGTACTCCCTGGTAAATGCAATCTGGCGCTGGATAATGCGGGTAAGGTCCTTGATATCATTGAGCAGCTGCATCTTTTCTTCGGGGGAAGAGGTTGCGTTCGCCATATCCACGCACCCTAAAAGCCCGGTGATTGTATTGAGGATATCATGCCGCGTGATATTGTTCATCAGGTTCAGTTTCTTGTTGGCAAGTTCTATTGCCTCTTCAGCCCGCTTCCTTTCAGAAATATCAACAACTGCAGCGATACTGTCGGTTGTCCCGGGGATCATGACGACGCTGACAATACAGGAGTGGACATTGTTTGAAGCATCGATGAGCCGGAAGAAACATTCTCGTGGTACATGAACGGGGTCTTCCCTGCGGTCATGGTGATATTGTTTCATCCTCTCCAGGTCTTCCGGATGAATAAACTCCGTCCAGCTCCGCCCGATACAATCTTCCTTTGGAATCCCTGTAAGACTTGCCCACCCGGGGTTTGCAAGAATGATAGACGTGTCGCTGGCTATAATAATCGTGGCACTTCCCGTGTTATCAAAAATTGCCATGTACAGGTTTTTCGATTCAACCAGTTGCTCTTCAGCCCGCCTCCGTTCAGAATCATCACGTAGCACCCCGTATATCCCCATGGGCTTACCATACTGGTCGAGCCGCAGGGTACCTTCTTCGTCAAACCAGTGGGCATTCCCCCATTTATCGAGGACCCTGAACGTGGAGTGGAACTGGGCACCTTTTTCAAGGTCTCGTGCCAGGTCTTTTTCGACCTGGTCAATATCATCAGGATGAATGACATCACGGATCGATTTCCCGATTATCTCATCGACAAGAAAACCATATTTGTTGACCTGCGGGGAAATATACGTAAAAAAACCCGCCATATCTATGGAAAAAAGAATATCGCTGGTATTCTCAGTAAGTGCCCGGTATTTTTCCTCGCTTTCCACAAGGGTCTCTTCGATTTTCCTGCGTTCGGTAATGTCGGTGATCGTACCTACATGTCCCCGGATACTGCCGTCCGTGTTGTATACAGTCACTGATTGCCCGAATATCCATAATAAAGACCCGTCAGGCCGGATAATCCTTGCTTCGGCGCCGGTCACTCCCAGGTTACGGCTCTGCTGTCTCACGTCCTGTGCGAGACGTGCCTTGTCTTCCGGGTGGAGGACCTCTGACCAGTGCCTTCCTTTCATCGTTTCAAACGGGTAGCCGATAAGCTGATTCCACAGGTCACTGGCAAACAGGAGGTTACCGTCAGGGTCCGTTTCAAAGACAACAACCGGGGAAGCCCGGAGGATGTTTTCCAGTCGTTCCCGGCTCTGCCTGAGCGCTTCTTCTGCCCGCACCCGGTCGGTCACATCCCGGAGGATACCAACCATTCCCACCGGGTTGCCTTTCTCATCCCGCTTGATATTGCTGTTCTCTTCAACCCAGTGGGAAGCACCCGGCTTGTCAACGATCCTGAATGTTGAGGAGATGGATGTTCCGTCCTGCATCTCCTGCCGGTAATTATTCAGGACATTTCCCTGGTCATCCGGGTGGATGAACTGCCGGAGCTCCTGGCCTACAATTTCATGAGGTGTATACCCGTACCGGATTACCTGAGGGGAAATATAGGAAAATTTCCCCGTTTTATCAAGCGAAAAAATGATATCTGCCGAATTCTCGGCGAGGGCACGGTATTTCTCCTCGCTTTCCTTCAGTGCCTCTTCCAGTTTGAGCCGTTCGGTGATATCAATAACAATCCCCCGGAACCCGGTAACCTTGTCTTGCCGGTAGATGAGTGACGTGTACACAATGGCCCGCATCAGGCTGCCATCAGTCCGTGTTAAGGTATAGGTCTCTCCGGGAGACCTGCTACCCGATATCACTGCTGCAAGTCCCCGCTCCATCATCCCGATACTTTCAGGGGATAAATAATACCGTATATTAGTACCCTGGGCGATCTTCTCTTCGGTAACCCCGAATATTTCAACGCCGGTCTTATTAACATACAGGAGACTCCCGGTTGTGTCCATTTCAAAGATGATCAGCGGCAGGTTCTCCGCGAGTCCCCGGAACCGTGCCTCGCTGGCCTGCACCTTCGCCTGCGCCTGTTCGATCGTGTCCAGCATCCGGTTTATTTCCGTTGCAAGCCCGGATAGTTCATCATCACCCCCGATCTCCACATGCACGGTGGTACTCCCGGATTTGCCGATTGTATACACCTGGGCTGCCAGGGACCCCATTCTTTTCAGCAGGATCCGGTCCAGCAGGATAATAACCAGAAGTCCGAGGAACACACCGCTGCAGAGGATGATCAGGATGACCTGCATCGTTGTATTAATTCCCTGGCGGTAGATGTCCCGGGCTTCTGTGATCTGGAGGACAAGCGCATCATTTCCATAAATATCCTTAATAAGGGCGTATCCTGCAATGTTATCCTCGTTGAGATGCCGGATAATTCCCGGTGCCGATACGCTGTTATCCCGGACCTGTGAGAATAGGCCCGGTGTCAATGCCGGGTCTCCGGTGCGGGTGAAGGTAAGACTTGGTCGCGTCAGTTCTGCAAGCCTTGCTGTTTCTGCCCTATCGAGGTACCGCCCCATGATCACTACTCCCTGGGGCTGGCCTGAAAAATCAGAACGTACAATAGGCTGGGATGCAACGATCATCGGATCTTCAGGGAGCATTAAAATTCCCGCCGTAATATGGTGAGGATCTGACATATTCATCAGGGGGTTTGAAAGGTCAAGAGGCCCCCGGAAGGCGGCCGGGACCGGGACCATCTCCTTCTTCAAAAGATCATACGCCCCGGAAAAGACAATTTCTCCCTTGTTGTTGGTGATAACAATGAGGTTCAAGTTCAGGTTATCGAAGCCCGGGGTCAGCAGATTTGAACTGATATATTCCGGGTCATTCCCGTTTACAAAATTATACGTATCATCCCAGGGCCCCCAGTCAGATACGATGGCGGACAGGGTAGAGAATTCATCATTGAGCTTGTTTACTGCCTGGCTGAGGTCCTTTTGGATATATTGTTCTTCAAGGGCGCTATAGCTCCCGAGGAGGATGGTGGAAAAAAATATGCTGATAACTACGAGGACCGATATGAGCAGGACCACAAACACCAACAGTGTTTTTTTCTGGAGTTTCATGAGTATCGCAGAGTATGTTCCCAGTATCGGTTGATTGGATATATAGTATGTGATTCAGAAAGTGGATGGAAGTGGGGGAGGGATCGAATATTCCGCCCGGCAGTTGACTGAACCCGTGGCTGAGCACCCATGCCTGTACAGGGGCGCTACTTCATAGAAGTCAAATCCCATCCATATGCTTGTAAAGCGGTCATTTTGACTATATAGCCAATAATAATACCATATTATTCTGTCGGTTTACAAACAATGAGGATCTGCGTTTGCAGTGCGGGCATTTTACTTCAATTTCAGCAGAGGGATTGATATCAAACATATCTTCTGAAATTATATTGGGTTTTACAATTCCATTACAAACAGGGCAATTGATGGTAGTAATGGGTCGATGAACGTTAACGGTTGGAAGCATGTTTGTTAGCGTCTCCCTGCGAGAGTTAGCATGTTTCATCCTTATGCAATAACATTTGTGAAATTGGGATCATAATGCAAAAGTGTATCCGTTGCCAGACAGACAAAGGAAGTTAATGTCTGGGTCAGGTCATACTCTTTTTTTGTTGAAAAATATTACAGGGCCTGTCACTTTGATAGTGGTACGCAGATCCATCAATCTGGATAGGAATGGTGCATGATGGCTGCGGGGAAGAAGGAGACGGAAGAAAAGAAACCGACCCCACAAGACACCAAACGCTCGTTGAGGGATGATGCAGAGGAGAATCTTTCACGCTCCCCAAAAAGTTTTTCAGACCTTGAAGGACAGACCCCGGAACAACTCATCCACGAACTCCGTGTGCACCAGGTCGAGCTCGAGATGCAGGCTGAGCAACTCAGGGTAGCCCAACTCGCGCTCGCTGAGTCGCGAGACAAGTACCTTGACCTCTATGATTTTGCCCCGCTTGGCTATCTAACGCTCAGTGATAAGGCGCTGATAACGAATATGAATCTGACCGGCGCAAAGCTCCTTCGGGTCGAGCGAAGCAGACTTGCCAAGGCAAGGTTCAATAAATTTGTCGCAGAAAAAAATACCGATGAGTGGCACTGGTATTTCTTAAACCTGCTGAACCAGGGGGAAAAAAGGAGCTGCACCCTGATGCTGATACGGGGAGACGGTACTGCGTTCCCTGGCCGTCTGGAAGGGATCCTGATCACCGGGAGCGATGGGACAAACACCGTCCGAATCGCATTTACGGATATCTCGGACATCACCCAGGTAGAGGAGACCCTGCGGGAGAGCGAGGAGAAGTACCTGAATAGTATTGAGAACAGGTAGGACGTGTTTTTCCGTATTAACCGGGAAGGAATCATTACCATGATCAGCCCGTATGTGCACGGCTTGTGGGTTACAATTCTCCCGATGATATTATTGGAAAAATGAAGGCAACGGAATTTTATGCAGATCCGGTGGAGCGGGACGCCTTCCTGGAGTACCTGATGCGGGAAAAAGTCGTAACAGGTTATCCACTTACCTTAAAAGACCGGGCAAGAACCCTGCACTTTGCAACGGCGAGCAGCCGCCCATTATTCGATGATGCTGGAGTGCCGGATGGCATCGACGAGATCCTGCATGATATCCCCCGCTCCGCCAGACAGAGCGTGCACTCAGGCAGGTAAACAGGCAGATTTCGCTCATGACCATTATCACGCGTCAAGGTATCATGAACCAGTTAATGGTGTTAAAAGGCTACCTGGAACTTTCAAAAGATTTCCTGAACGATCGGGAACAGATGCAGGACCTTATCGCAAAAGAGCAACATATCTCCGGGACCATCGAGCCGCAGATCGGGTTTACCACGTTCTTTGACGACATGGGGGTAAAAGACCCTTCCTGGCAGGACCCGGCAATGCTTGTTACGAAGGCACAGGAATCACTCCTTTTCAGGGACATACGGCGGGAAATGGACCTGCCGGAGAGGGAAACTTTCGCAGACCCGCTCCTTGAAAAGGTCTTTTACAACCTGCTTGACAACGCACTCAGGTACGGTGGCGAAGCGATGACCTGCATCAGGGTTACCGCAATAGAAACAACCATCGGTATCACCCTCGTCGTAAAAGACAACGGCATCGGAATATCAGCGAACGATAAAGGACGGATGTTCAACCGCGGGTTTGGAAAAAATACGGGCTTCGAACTTTTCGGGGGTCAGGGAAATTCTTTCCATCACGGGCATTACCATACAGGAAACCGGTGTACCCGGGTGCTGGCGCAAGGTTAGAAATTTCAGTCCCGGGAGAAGGCTACCGTTGAAAGGGGAATAGACACCATTCTTTATTCCCATCTTTTCCCCGGAACCTCCTGTCCTGAAACAAACGACCCTCCCCTGACAAAAGACATTAAGCAGTCAGGAGAAGACTACCTTAGCAAATGGCACAGCTGACCGTCGATATCGGCGGACGCCCGGGTATCGACTGCCGGGGGTTCTGCGAGTATTGTTACTTCAAGCGGGTGAAGGATGTCCCACCGCTCGGGTGCCGGTACTGCCTGCCCTTCAAAAAAGGCTGTGATTACTGTTCCCGGAGTGTACAGGAGCACTATTCCGGGTTTAAGAGCTTCCGCGACGTCGCCGATGACACCCTGGCCCGCCTCAACGTGCTGAATGAGGACGTAAGCCGGGTCACGATCAGCGGGGGTGGGGACCCGAGCTGCTATCCCCGGTTCAGGGAATTGATCGAACTCCTCTCTAGCATGGAGGCCCCGCTCCATATCGGGTACACGAGCGGCAAGGGATTTGATTCCCCGAAAATTGCGAAGTTCCTGATCGACAACAACATGTCGGAGCTTTCCTTCACGGTATTCTCTACAAACCCCTCGCTCCGGAAACGGTACATGCATGACCCGTCACCTGAAGTATCATTAAAAATACTCGATGAACTCTGCGGGGCGATTGATGTCTACGCCGCAGCCGTTGTTCTCCCCGGGATCAACGACGGGGACCGGCTGATGGAAACCTGCCAGTGGCTCGAAGACCGTGGTGCAAAGGGCATTATCCTGATGAGGTTCGCCAACTCACGTGAAAACGGACTGATCCTCGGGAATGAACCGGTGATCAAGGGCCAGCGGGTCCATACCCCTGAAGAGTTCCGTGACATGGTTACCGATATCGCAGGTTGTTTCAGAACGCTCAAGATAAGCGGGACACCACTCTGGGACCCGAAAATCGGTTCACCGTTTACACTCCTGAACGAACCTGACCTCATCGCAAAGCTTCCCAGGATCACGAGGAAAGCGAGTATTATTACCGGTTCCGTTGCAGCTCCCTTTATCAGGAGTGTCCTGGACCAGTGCGGGAACGGTGCGTCAGTCATACCGGTAACGAAGGATATTGCCTGCCTCATTACCATTGAAGACTTAAAAAACCTCGACCTCAGCACGTTACAGAAGACAGTTATTATACCCGGACGGGCGTTCGTTCACGACCGGGAAGCATCGACCGTCCTTTCGGCCGACGGGGTGGAGAGACTGGTGGTCCGTGGTCCGGAGACGCTAACGGCCGACGCAGAGACCAGCATGGGGATGACCCGGAACGAGGTCCTCTCTCTCGAAATGGAAGGGTTTGCCGACCTTATCAGGGTAATCAACCAGTACGGCCAGCCGGGATAACCAAAAAAACCCGGCGATACTATTATGAACGGAACCAACCATTTATAAACAGCACTTTTTAGTGCTGGCAGATGTAAATCCGACGTGCACCAAAATTGCACGGCCCATTTGTGGCTGGGGATTACGGGGGTCAGCAGTAGCGGCTCTTTTCCCGGATTTACTGATCGCACAGTTAGAGGTGAACTATGGCAAGAATGTATGCGCGAACGAGAGGTCAGTCAGGATCGGTCAGGCCATACCGGAAAGAAGCACCGGAATGGTCCAACACCGATGTGACCGCGATCGAGAAGGTCATTGTTGACCTGAGTAAAGAGGGCGTATCAACCGCCCGGATCGGCCTGGTCCTCCGTGACCGCTATGGTGTCCCTGATGTGAAACTCGCTACAGGGAAGCGGATAGGACAGATTGTAAAGGAAAAAGGGCTTGAAGGAGAGATCCCGGAAGACCTGAAGAACCTTATGATTAAGGCACTCGGGCTCCGCAAGCACCTCGCAGAGAATAAGAAAGATGTGCACAACAAGCGGCAGATGCAGCTGACAGAATCAAAAGTCCGGAGACTTGTAAAGTATTATGTAAGCTCCGGCAAGCTGGCGAAGGGCTGGGTATACAAGCCTGAGACCGCAGAAATCCTGCTCTCAAGATAATTCATATGTCGCTCGAAGAAGCAGCCGGACGGGTCGCAGAACACCTGGAACACCAGGAGTTTGTGGAGGTGTATGCTCACCATGATGCAGATGGCATTACGGCCGCGTCTATCCTCTGCATCGCGATGCTGCGGAAGGATATGAAGTTCCGTCTCCGTGTAGTTTCCGAATTACCGGAGACCGGGATTACCGCCGGGCAGGGGATACTCCTCTGCGACCTCGGGTCAGGCCGTGAAGACCTGCCCGGGGACGTGATGGTCGTGGACCACCATATCCCGGGGTTCTCAGGGAACTATCATGTAAACCCCCGGCTGTTCGGGATCGACGGAGACCATGAACTGAGTGCATCAGGTACGGCGTACCTGGTCGCCAACGAGCTCGGGGACAACCGCGACCTTGCAGGCCTTGCGGTCACGGGGTTTGTCGGCGATGGCCAGGAACTGGCAGGGAAAAACCTGGAGATCTTCAACGAAGCCGTTGCGAGCCGGATCATCACACCCGGCCGGGGTTTACACCTGCCGGGAAGAGATGCTCCCGAACGGCTTTACATGTCGATCAATCCCTATCTACCCGGGATCAGCGGGAACCAGCCGGTCGTGGAATCAATCCTCGACAAGTGCACCGGTGAGGAGGACGTGGACAGCTCCCTCCTCCTCTCGCTCCTCGTCCTCGAGACAGGCCAGAAATCCGGCCCAAATGCGGCATACAGGTTGTACGGGGACACGTACGGGCTGGAACGTGAAGTCCTCCCGGACGCACATACCCTCGCCGCAGTGCTCGATGCATGCGGGAAGGCCGGAAAAGGTGGCCTCGCTGCATCGATCTGCATGCGGTCGTCCGAAGGGCTTCCCGATGCATGGGAGACCACACGTTCGCACCGGCTGCACGTGGTAGGGGCACTCGACAACGCCTGTAAAACAGCTTGCCAGGACGGCTTTTACGAGGTGGAAGACCTTGTTGTGGCCAGCGATGTCGCCGATGCCCTTGCCTATGACTGCACCGACAGGAACCCTGTCCTCGTGTTTTCATCGGCCGGGGAGATCTGCCATATCTCGGCACGGTGCCCGAAAGGGGTCACCCGGGATATCGGCACGATAATCCGCGAGATCGCCCGGGCGTGCGGTGGAAAGGGAGGAGGACACCGGCTCAGGGCCGGTGCAACCGTCCCCTGCACGAGAGTACCGGAATTCCGGTCAGCATGGCAGGAGGCAATGGCCTCATGAGCGAATTAGCAGTAGAAGGCGTCATTATGACACGGCATGGGCATTCGACGGAGATTGCAGGCTCAATCCAGCCGGACAACCTCTCAAGCATGACGACCGGGGTTGAAGATGGGTGCGTTAAGACCGTCATCCGGAGCAACAACCTCAGATCCGTGATCGCGTCAGTTGATGATTACCTGATGAACCTCGGAATAGCGGAGGAGATATGTTCGTACGCTTTGCATTAGATGCCGAACTTATATTCAGTGCTGCTCTCACCCCCGAAGCGGTGGAGGCAGTCGGCAACCTGGTAGAGGAGTCCAACCGGACACTATTCCGGAAAGGAGTACCGGCAGGTACCGGGGAAGACGAGATCGGCCGCATTGTCAGCTGGTCTGCGACGGGCCCCCTGGTATACCTCTCGATTGAGAGCGGCCCATATACCCGTGCACACGACGGGCTGTTCCGGTTCAGGAAACAGATTGCACCGACACTCGGCCGGTTCCGGGTCGGGCTCCGCGATATCGTCGTGAAATCATTCAGGATCACGATGAAAGGGGACTTCCCGAAGGAGATCCATGTCCCGAACCTCCCCTTCATTACCCGTTCATGTCTCCTTGGCGATACCCTCGAGCTCGAACTCGTGATGACGGCTGCCGACCTCGAAAACCGCGTCCCGGACCGTCTCGTCCGCCTGGTCGAAGAGAAAATCCAGGCATGCACCTACGGTGGGAAAGCCGAGCACTGGGAGCTCATCTTCGAGAGCGGGCCAAAACCCCGGTTCTTCGATGGCGACCCCACCGAAGAGATGATTAAGCGGAACTGGGTCAGGCATGCATTGTCCCGCGGACAATGGATCCATGCACCCCAGTCCGTCCAGCTCTTCCGGGCATTCGAGGAGATTGTCGTTGAGAAGATCATTAAGCCGATGGGGTTCGCCGAGATGATCTTCCCGAAACTCGTCCCGTGGGAGGTCTGGAAGAAGTCCGGGCATGCAAAAGGGGTCTATCCTGAGATCTACTACGTATGCACGCCAAAAACCCGCGACCCGGCCTACTGGGAGGATGTCGGCGACTACTTCAAGGTGACCGGTGAGGTCCCGGTGGAGATGATCAGGGAGAAGATCGACGGGCCGATCGGCGGGCTCTGCTATGCGCAGTGCCCCTCGTTCTGGCCGTTCCTGCAGGGGGAGACCCTTGCAAACGACTGCCTCCCGATCCGGATCTTTGACCGGAGCGGGACTTCCCACCGGTACGAGAGCGGCGGGATCCACGGGATCGAACGCGTCGACGAGTTCCACAGGATTGAGATCCTCTGGCTCGGAACCGCTGAACAGACCGTTGAGACCGCAGACCGCCTCCACGAGGCGTACCGTCATGTCTTCGAGGACCTCCTCGAACTCGAGTGGCGTGCAGCACGGGTAACACCGTGGTTCATGGCACAGGAAGGGATGATCGAGACCGAAACAGAGAGCAGCTGCGGCTGCGGCTCACGGGTAGGTACAACCGATTACGAAGCGTTACTCCCGTACAACAAGAGCTGGCTCGAGTTTCAGAACGTCAGTATCAACGGGGACAAGTACCCGACCGGGTTTAACGTGAAGATCCAGAGCGGTGTGGACTGCTGGTCAGGCTGCTCAGGCATCGGCCTCGAGCGCTGGACCGCTGCGTTCCTCGCACAGAAAGGCCTTGACATGGATAAGTGGCCGGAAACAGTCGCGAAACTGGTCGGAGAGCCTAAAGAACTATTCAAATTCCTTTAAAGGTGATATTATGGCAAGAAAGAAACAGATTGGAAGAAGAGTTGAAGGCTGGAAAGCCAAGAGTTGGTACAAGGTGTACACACCTGACCAGCTCGGAAAATACTACATTGGGGATACCATTGCGAACGACCCGGAAAGTGTTGTCGGGCGTGTCATGCAGACCACCCTCGGTGAGATCATCAATGACTACTCACGGCAGAATGTGAAAATGCGGTTCCGTGTCGCAAACGTTGCAGGCGATTCAGCCTACACCGAGTTTATCGGCCACGAGGTCACCAAGGACTACCTGCGGTCCCTCGTCAAGCGGCGGACTACCCGTATCGATTCCCACATCCCGGTAACGACCAAGGACGGAAAGAAGCTCCTCCTGACGGTTACCTGTTATACGCTCACCAATGCAAACCTCTCGCAGACACACGCGATCAGGGGCATGATGACGAAGTACGTGCTCGAACAGGTAAAGGGCGGGGACCTCAACGCGTTTGTCAACAGTATCGTGTCAGGCGAGATCTCAAAAGAACTCTTCAAGATGTTGAAAGTGGTCTTCCCGATCCGTCGTGTCGAAGTCATCAAGTCAAAAGTAGAAATCCCTTCGTTCTCAGCCGCGGTATAAGGGTACCGGGACCAGGCCAGGGGAATACCATTTCCCTTGCAATGGTTTTTCTTTTTAGAATTGGTCTTTTCCAGGATAGTGGTAACAGGTTATAACACGGGCAGTGATTCGTCTACAGCTACCACGTATAATAATGCCGTGGGTACATCGGGGGAGTCCCATTACCAAACGTTCCTGTTTCTCACCGGACTTCACTACCGATCACGAAACATCGGAAAACGACTATTCCAGGGTTGAAACGGTGGTGTTTACAGACCGCTGGAAAAGATAAAGCCCTATTCACGGCCTCTTACGGGGGAAATCCGGATGAAATCGCTTCAAACGGCAGTATTAGGCACCAGAGGAGAACGGGGGCAAATACGGGCATTTTAAACGAACGGGGGCGGGGGATATCAGATAATAATGGGTAATACTACCCCACCTAAGAGGGTTTTCTGATATTTCGGGCATATATTGGTTGTACACAGTACAGACAAAAACGGGGCCGGTAGAGGTCTCATTCGGGGAATCCCTGACTGACGGTATGACGATCGGGTCTTCGTCAAAATCGGGAGTGATAATATTCAAACCATCCATCACCAATTCAGGTGTTTCAACCGGTTCTGCATTACGGCAATATCCCAACGATAATTCCAGGACCTTTTGGCACAAGCCAGGCAATAAACCCGGTTACAATGTACTATACCGGGACCAGCAGGGATATTGTAAATAAACCGTTGTTTGGAATTTCAATGCAATAACCGGTCTTTTGTGGACTGTTCTCTACGTGGATGAATAACCCGACTTTTTTTTCAATAGTTCATGTCTTCAGTCAGGCTGTTAATGTTACCAGTAGCAACCGAAAACAAACAGCCCACAAACAGAACACCATACGGTATAATTATCCCTGCACCCAAACATTCCCGTTAATGACCGCACATAAAGTAATCCTCCTGGTGCTGGATGGGGTCTCTGACCGCCCCTGCCCTGAGCTCGGCGGAAAGACCCCCCTGCAGACCGCACGCACCCCGGTCCTTGACCGCATTGCCAGGGAGGGTATTTGTGGTATTATGGATACCATCGGACCGGGGATCAGGCCGGGTTCTGACACCGCACACCTTGCCCTGCTTGGGTATCCACCGGAGCAGTACTATACCGGTCGCGGGCCCCTCGAGGCGGAAGGGAGCGGGATCCACATGAAACCCGGGATGATAGGGTTCCGCTGTAATTATGCCACCATCGACCCGGATGGCAAGGTAACCGACAGGAGAGCGGGGAGGATCCACGATACGGATGCCCTGAGCAAGGCAGTCCAGGAACAGGTCGACCTCTCCCGGTTCGGCGTCGAATTTGTCTTCCGTTCGGGAGCAGGCCACCGTGCAGCCCTGGCCCTTTCCGGGGAAGGACTCGGCGAGTGTGTCTCCTCGAATGACCCGAAAAAAGAAGGTGTTGTCCCGCCGGAGTTCGAAGCGCTCCGTGACCGCCCAGCGGATGAAAAGACGGCATTCGTGCTGAACGAATTTGCCGCACAGGCAACACGGGTCCTTTCGAACCACCCGGTCAACAAAGAACGGCTCGCACAGGGCTTTCCCCAGGCAAATGTTGTGCTAATCCGTGGCGGAGGGGAGATGGGGCATTTTGAACCGTTTAACGAACGGTATGGCCTTTCAGGGAGCGTGATATCTGCTGCATCTCTCATAAGCGGTATCGGAAAAGTCGTCGGCCTCAGGCATGTCCCTGTCCCGGGTACAACAGGATCGATAAATTCTGACCTTGATGCCAAAGTGGCTGCTACGATACGGGAGTTACAGGAACAGGACTTTGTGCTGGTCAATATCAAGGGGGCAGACGAAGCAGGCCACGATGGCCATGCAAGAGAAAAATCTGCCTTTATCGAACGGATCGATGCAGCAATTGCACCCCTGACCGAGGTTGCGGACTGCCTGCTGGTCGTGTGTGCAGACCACAGCACACCCTGCACAATAAAAGATCACAGTGCGGACCCCGTCCCGGTCGTGATCCGGGGCGACGGAGTCAGGGTTGACCGGGTGAGCCATTTTGATGAGTATGCCGTTGCAGAAGGGGGACTGCACCGGATCCACGGGTGTGACCTGATGCCGATCATCGAAGACCTGATCAACAAGGCGCACAAATATGGAGCATAACAAGGGCGGTGCTGTTCATTGAAAGCAGAATTAATTCTTGGAATCGAGGGCTTCAGGTTCGTGGAACCTACGTTTGCTGACCTTTCAGACGACCTGTGGACTGATATCCTGATCGCGGCGCTGGGGGACCAGGGGAGGCTCCTCGTAGATGAAAAAGATGACCCCATTGCGTTTGCCATCGGGGACGGGTTCCGCTGGAACGTGGGATCGTTCCTTGCACGAAAACCAAACGCAGCCCTGATTGAGCGGTTTGAAGAGACCGCAGGGGAGATCTGGCAGGAAAAACGTGAAGTCTGGGCCGAGGCGGTCAGGGAATATTACAGTATCGAAATCATGAACACCATCGGGCCCGCACTGGAGGACCAGAACCCGGACCGGCAGGCGATGGTGAACGATTTGCTCGCCTATATCTGGGGCAGCGAGGAACCGGGCGCATGCCTTGACTGCTGCTGCGGGTCTGGTATCGGGGCCGTTGCGCTACGGAAACTGGGGTTCCTGCCTCATTCGTACGATAACGATGCCTCGCTCCTTTCGCTCGGGTTTTCAAAACAGCGCCTCATCCCTGAACAGACGATGCTGATCGACGCGACGATTGCCAGCCAGTATACCGGCACTGCACCGTACGGTCTGGGGCTGATGTTTGGCGATATCAACAATTTCACCGAGGCACTCTGGGAACAGATTACCGTCGAACTGATCTCACTGAGCAGCACCACCCTGATCACGGTAAGCACAGAAAAAGAAGCAAGAGTTGTCGAGGAATGGGTGAAGTCCCGCGGCAGGTCGGTCCGGGTCTTTGAGAACAAACGTGACCCGATCTATGACCACTGGGTCCTCGATATCAGGCGGAAGAAATAAGGTTGTCGTCCGGATATGAACACTTCAGATGATGGGACAATCACGGATAAACAGGAAAACAACAACTCATTGGTTATCTTCCTGCCATCGCCAAGACTGAAACTCATCTACCTGACCTATCTCTTCTTCGGAGTCTGGGTATTCATCATGCCATGCCTGATGGCGATCAGCGTAATGTACCCGCCCTCTGCCAGCCTGCCCGTTTCCGTCGCAGCATTACTGGTCGTACTGCTTGCACTCACCTGGACCAGGAAATACTACAGTTCCATCAGCTACCATTTCACAGCAGGGCAGATAACCCGTTACAACGGGGTACTGTTAAAAAGAAAAACATGCATCTCCTGTGACCAGGTCCACAGGATAAGCGCCCGGAGGGGGCCGTTCCAGCGCCTTTTCGGTTTCGCCACCGTCGACCTGCTGACATCAGATCCCACCGTATCATCTGGCAGCCGAATCCTCATGTCAATCAATGGCGTAGAAAAGCCCGATGCACTTGAGGAAATGATAGATTCCTGCAGGGCGGGTAAATCCGGGAACAATTAATCCCGCTCACAGCATGGGCCGGGAAGCAGTTTTTCCCCTTGGCACCCCGTCAGTTTCATCCGATGAATTTTGAAATAGGATCGGTTTTTGTACATATCTCGAGAATTCCGCAGTAAAAACGTCCCTAAATGGAGAGAACTACAGCCGGGACGACTGAAACCTGTCCCCTGCATACGGAACCCGGTGAAGGATAAGAAACTATCTGGATAGCGCCACACCGGTCCACCAGGACTAAAAAGATGTTCGCAGGCTGGAATGATTGGGAGATAACAAAGTTAATGTATTTGCACCACCATTTAACAAAGACACGATTCCGGGTATCGTCAAATAATCCGGAACAGCCTGCCGGGAAATAAAGTGCAGGAATAACGCCGGCGAGGGTAGCATTCCCGTTCGTTCAGTACCGGCACCAGGAACGCAGACTGAAAATGTCACGAAGCGGTCTAGATGATCCACGGATTCGTGGTGATGGCCCATTACCAGGAAGCCCTTCACCGGACAGGGGGTAATTACCCTTGGCGATGTCCGGGGGAACTTCGCCAATACAGCGAAATGGGCTCGCCACCAGGTTACCGGGAGCGCCGGACATAGGGTAAGAGAGATCCAGGGGAATACGAAGAATCCTGATCTCCTGGTTACCCGGCCTGCAACTCGATAGATGCCGATGTTACTGGTGGACAAAAAAACGGAAAAAAACGTGGGAGCTGCCCCTGGCTTTGTGGATGCCGGAATACGAGATCGTTCATATCCCGCATATTTCGGAATAATTGACAGGCTGCAATTATCCCAAAAGAACGGGTCGTGCAAGACGACGGGTCCGGGTCACGGGGCCTGTATAGAAAACAAGGTATTCCGGAAAGGACCAGCACGGGGTGCGGTTACCGGATGATTTCCCGGTATATTTCCATTGGATGTGGCCGATATCAGACCCAGCCAATCCGGACAAAGAATCACGGGGATAACGGGATAGCATAACAGCCGGGAAATAATTCCCGCAGAGAAATCAATTCAGACAAAAAAATTCAGGAGATACAACACAAATGGAAGTAGAAATTATCGCAGTAGGCGGATACGATGAGGTCGGGAGGAACATGACCGCCGTCCGCTGTGGAAAGGAAATTGTCATTTTTGACATGGGACTCCGCCTGGACCAGCTGATGATCCACGAGGACGCGGAGGTCGAAGAGATGCATTCCCTTGACCTGATTAAGATCAAGGCAATTCCTGACGACACCGTAATGCAGACAGTCGAAGGCACGGTAAAGGCCATCGTCTGCTCGCACGGGCACCTGGACCATATCGGGGCCATCCCGAAACTTGCACACCGGTACAACTGTCCCATCATTGCGACCCCCTATGCAACAGAGCTGATCCGCCAGCAGATTTCCGGAGAGAAGAAATTTGTCGTGAACAACAAGCTCTACGCGCTCAGCGCAGGGCAGAAGTACACGATCTCGCAGAACCTTGTGCTTGAATTCGTGCACACACAGCACTCGATCATTGATACCGTCACCCCGGTGCTTCACACACCGCACGGTGCGATCGTCTATGCCTGTGACTTCAAGTTCGACCGGACGCCGGTCATTGGCAAACCGCCGGATTTTGCCCGGTTCCGCCAGATCGGCAAGGAAGGAGTGCTGGCCCTTATCGTGGAAAGTACCTATATCCACCGTTCAGGACGGAGCCCCAGCGAGCGGATCGCCCGCGACCTGGTGCGGGACGTCATCACCAGTTTCGAAGACGACAAGAATGCGATCATTGTATCGACGTTCTCATCACACATATCGAGGGTGAAGACCATTGCGGAATGTGCCCACGAGATCGGCAGGAAGCCGGTCTTCCTCGGGCGCTCGATGGAGAAATATTCCGTTACCGCAGAACAGATGAAATATGTCTCGTTCCCCCAGACGGCTAGCGTATTCGGGAACCGGAGGACCGTCGACCGCATGATGCGACGGATGATGAAGGAGGGAAAGGAGAAGTTCCTGCCGATCATTACCGGCCACCAGGGAGAACCCGGGTCTATCCTCACCCGTGTAGCGCTCGGTGACACGCCGTACCAGCTGACTCCCGGCGATAAGGTGCTCTTCTCGGCAAATGTCATCCCGAACCCGATGAATGTCGGGCAGCGGTACCGGATCGAGCAGTACCTCCTGAAAGCAGGCGCCAGGATATTCGAGGACCTGCACGTAAGCGGTCACGCCTACCGGGAAGACCACTACGAGTTTATCCAGATGCTCAAACCACAGCATATCATCCCTGCCCACGGAGACCTGAAAATGGCGGCAGGTTATGCCGAGTTTGCCGGGGATCTTGGATACACGGCCAACAAAGATGTCCACCCGATGCGGAACGGGCAGAAACTCATGATCAACTGATAGCCATTCTATTCCCGGTGGCAGCCATACAATAACCAGGTCGTGCACAAGGGGTTAGTGCCCGGTCAACCGTCCGGGTTTCAATCTCAACCCACCTCATTTTTCCGGGAAAACCTTTTTTTTTGTTTAGATTCCAGCTGGTATTGACCAGGGAGGATCGTAACGATTCAAAAAAAAGAGGCTTGACCGCAATGAAGAGCGAATAGGCCACCTTATGGCATACCAGCGTTACTCACTTACAGGGGTAGTCGTCATTCGCATCGGTTGTGCCCGATTCCCCCTTGTACAACCAGTTCCGGTAAATAATTGGCGTGATGATGGTTGTGACCAGGCTCATCAGGACAAGTGCCACGTAGATATTCTGGTCGATGATCCCCTGCTGGAGCCCGATCAGTGCCACGATCATCGCAACCTCACCCCTCGGCGCCATACCAAACCCGACAATAAGGGAATCTTTTGTTGACATTCCCATTAGTTTCGCTGGCAATCCGCATCCGACAAGTTTTGTGACAATAGCTACGACGATGAGTACAACGAGGAAGACGACGATTCCCGGCGTCAGTTGCCTGAAATCGGCAAGCACCCCAAGCGAAACGAAAAATATGGATGCAAAAATTATCTGGAGATATTCTGCACCCTCCTTGATATCCCGGCAGTGCCTGAGCCGGACTCCCTCGAATGATACACCTGCGATGAAAGCCCCGACAATCGCAGATAACCCCGTCAGTTCTGCCATCATCGCGTAGAAAAACGCCATCATCATCGCAAAAATAAACAAAAATTCGGGGTATCTTTTGGCAAAGCGGGACTTATCGAAGCGCTCCATGTAGCGGCTCACGACGAAGATACCAAATGCCCCGGCAAGGACAATAAACGCGATTGATTTTATTACCACGAGGGCAATCCCCTGTGGAGAAAATACTCCTTCGACGACTTCCGAGCTCACTGAGAGTGCGAGAAGAGACAGTACGTCATCTATGACAGCCGCCCCGATAATCGCCATTGCGGCTTTTGTCTGGAGTTTTCCCATCTCCCGGAGGACGTTTGCCGTAATTGCGATGCTTGTTGCGGTGAGCGCGGTCCCGATGAAAATCGCACTCGACGTATCAAACCCGAATGCAATAGAGATCCCATATCCACCAATCCATGGTACAATCACCCCGACTGCTGCAATCACCCCGTTGCGTATTCCGACGATGTCCTGGATCTTGAATTCAAGACCGATAACAAAGAGCAGGATTACGGCCCCGAGATTCGCAAGACCTGCCACGAAATCCGAGTAGGTAATAAGCCCGAGCACACTCGGGCCGACAACGATTCCGACAAGGATCAGCCCGATCACGGCAGACTGGTTGATGCGCGAAGCAACGAGGTACCCGGCCAGGGCCACAAAAAGTAACAGGCTCATCTGGAAAACCGGCTGCATCAGGATATTTTCCATCTAATAATAAAAAGGAAAGCAGAACAGAATAACCCTTTCTGATAATCATTTGTATCCAGATACCAGGGTCACCGTTTTTCATATTTGGTTAACAGCCGGGTGTGACCGAAGGCAGACGCATCGTATCAATAAACAACAGATTGGCGGTTTATTGGAAGACCGGGTCAGAGATGAAGACCCCGGGGGCTGAATAAAAATAAAGGGTTGGATGTAAATGGGGGTATGGATCAGCCGGGTTCGTGGAGAGAGAGGTTGTGACGGTCGATGAGTTTGTGGAGACCAGGGGGTCCTCCCAGAACTTCAACCTGTTGTCGCGGTATTACGTGAGCTGATTCATGAGATGGTACCAGACATCACAGGGGAAATACCGTATGGGATACCAGCATTCAGGGCCAAACGAATAGTTGCGGTCATTTAGCCCGAAAAAGAAAGATATTCTGTTTGCCTTTTCCCACGGTGCAGAATTCGAAGATACCTATAGTTTGTTACAGGGTGAGGGAAACATATCAAAACATGTCAAAATAAAAAATATGGCCTTAATAAAAAGGGACGCACTACGTTACTAGATCAGGCAGGCCCTGGAATTCGACGTTTAGGATCATTTTTTCCGTCGTCCACCTTTACGGCCTCCTGTTTTCGGGCCCCCTGAACCCGGCCACCCGGCGGGGCCTGCTTTGCCTTTTTTCTCTTTCTCACCAGGACCCTTCATATGGCCATGCTCTTTCTGTCCTTTCCCACCGCTGCTTTTGGTTTCTTTGAACCGTTCATCACGGGTCTCGCGGCATTCAAGCTCGGAAACGATCTCGATCGGGTCGTTGACCCGTGTTACGAGGTAACGGATCTCGAGGAGCCGTTCCATACCGATAAAGTGCTCGGCCATCACTCTCGCGAGGTCGGATAGGATGATTTTTCCACCTTCCTGCGTGACGAGTTTGTGACCGATCATCTCGTCAAGGACCGGTTCAACCGACCCGACCATGGACTCGGTGATCTGGTGAAGGGCATGGAGATCTCCCCTGCACACCACCGCATTCGCCACCAGCTCCTCGGAGCTCTGTTCCATGTCATGGACCGGTGCGACTTCTTCCATCTCCCCCTTGAGGAGCATGAGCGCCATCTCCTCCTCGGGGATCCTGCTCTCCCTCGAGTAAGTCGCACCGGGTTCTGCAAGTACCACGACCTTCCCGAGGTCATGGAAATCAGGCCGGCCTGCACGACCAGCCATCTGGTTGAACTCCCCTACCGACAGCCAGCTGATACCCATGGCAAGTGCATCGAATATCACCTGGGACGCAGGGAAATCAACCCCTGCACCGAGAGCCGCCGTTGTTACAACGCCGACCAGTTTCCCGTCCGTGAACTTTTTCTCCACATCACGCCGCTCCTGCGAAGTAAGGCCGGCATGGTACGGGGCATACCGGGGGCCGAGCGATTCCGCAATCATGTGACAACGGGCCCTTGAATTCGAAAAGATGATTGTCTGGCCCTTGTACCCTTTCGAGGATTTATGGGTATATTCCTCTTCAGCAAGTTGCTTGATCGCAGGGATCTTCTCTTTTTTCGCCGTGAACATCAGGTAGCGTTCAAGCGCCACCGGGCGTTCGTCGTACCTGACCAGCGTGGCCCCGAGTTTTTTGGCGAGTAACTTCGGGGTACCGATTGTTGCACTCAGGTATAGGAACTGAGCCTTTGGTGCAAGGTATTTCAGGCGGGCGATCATCCCGTCGAGCCGGTGCCCCCGTTCAGGGTCTTCGAGCATCTGGACTTCGTCGATCACCACGGTGCCAATCTTTCCGATGCTGCCGCCGCAGCGGACCATGTGGTCAAGCCCCTCGTAGGTGGCGACAAGGAGCGGGGAATGGGTGTTCCGGTCCCCGATCGGCCGGTTATCGGGAAGGTTCAACCTGCTCTTCCCGATCAGGATACCGGAGCCGAGGATTTTCCCGTACCGCTCATCAAACCGCTGGTACTTCTGGACGGCGAGCGCGACAAGCGGGACAAGAAACAGGCACTGGCCCCTTCCTTCGAGGTAATTTTTCACGCCGGCCATCTCGCCGATGAACGTCTTCCCGCTTGCCGTGGCCGCAACAACGAGAAGGTCTTTTCCAAACAGGAGCCCAGCATCGACCGCCAACTGCTGGGCAGGCATCAGCTTGTCAACCATGGCAAGGTCCACGAATTTCCGTGGCAGTGCGAGTTCCTCAAGGGACTGGGTATTGGTTACCGGGTGGGCTTCGAGCCGGTCAAACAGGGTCTGCCCGATCTTGACATTCTCCGGCTGTATACTGGAAAGAACCCGGTCGATATCGCGGTATTTTTTTAGGAGTTCCTCCATGTGCCCGAGAGCACCGCGGCCGACGTGGCCCATGTGGGCAACTTCCCGGCGCAGCTCCCGCCTTGCACAGTCATAGCATATCTGTTCGCTCGATGGCCCGTATCTGACCGACGTCCCGGGGTCAAGCCTGGTAATCCGGTCTTCGATGAGGCACATCCTGCAGACATCGGTATAGGAAAAGGCGACCTGGAAATCGTTGAGGAACGATTCGAACAGCGGGTCAGGCCGGGTAAGTTTCACGCGTGACTGCCGGAAAGAAAGGAGCAGCTCCTTTGTCGGGATGTTGCGGTAGACCTTCTTTGTCCCCCACCTCAACCGGTAATGATCGGGGCGGACACCCTTCGGTGAATCGCTGATATCGACAATCCCGACGCCCCGTATATGCGACTCATCATAAAACAGGATACGATAACTCCCTTTTACGGGCTGGACGAGGACATTCATGGCGCAATCAGGTCGTGGATCACGTAGGTCAGTTCCACACTCTCAAGCCTCTTCAAAAAGTCGGTAAATTCCTCGTCGACGATAACGATCGCAGATTCAATCCCGTGGAAGGCAGCCTCGATCACGCCCTCGCGTGCACCGAAGAACATGTCGGGTTTCCGCCCGATCTGCTGGAGCGCGATGTATGCTTCAAGGCCCACCGCGGCGACCATACTGACACGAACCGTCACCTCACGCAGGAGTTCCTGTTTCACCTTTCGTGAACCCCCCCGCTGGACCCTTGGTACTTTGCATACATGGATGAGTCCTTCAGTATGGGAGATCAGACCATTCAGCCGGGATATCCCGACATCCTCACCCTTCTTCGCGTCCATTACCGCGTTTCCCATCGCGTTCCGGGGTACCTTGCCTGCATAGAGCCAGCCACCCTCCATGTATACCCCGACAGGATCACCGGTGGTTAAGTCTTCTGCAGCGATTGCGGTCCATACCGAGACCTGCTGGATAATGTCCCGGCGGATATGACGTGCATAGGACTCGAGTGCCTCCGCATTGTTGAGCACCCATTCGATGCCGTTCCGGGTGACCTCGTAGCGGCCCCGTCCTTTGGCACTCACCATGCCGTCATCGATGAGTTCCCGTATATATTCGGATACAGCCTGGGGAGTTACCCCGAGTTCTGTGGCGATCTCCTGCTGCCGGACTGCGGGCTGGTGTTCTGCGATACCTACCAGTATCTGGAGACGGGTGACTTCGCGTTTGCTTCTTAAAATAATATAGAGGGGGTCTTCCTCATGTCCTTTCAAGCAACACCAGTCCCTGCCCCTTCACATCGAGACTGGGCATCCGCTTTGCAAGGCCCTTGATGAACACCGGGCTGACGTTGAATTTTCTTGCAATGTCGGCGATAGAACTGTTATTGTTCTTCAGCTCGTTCTCGACATGCTCGACCATCTCGCGGAGGGACTCATCGTTGGATATGGAGATATAGATGAGATCCGAAAGATCTGAAAAATTGCACTGGAAATTTGCCCGGAACTTGCTATAGGTTGCCCTGTACTCCCGTATGGGTTTCTGGCCTGATACGGGCATCCGCCACTGCTCCTCGATGAGGTTCCCCTTTTTCAGTAGTATAAGACACTGCTCCAGTCCGTCCTCTTTAACCTGCGACTGCAGTTCCTCTTCGGTCATCCACGCTTTATTGAGAAGGTCATAAACCTTCTTGTATGAAACATTATGAAACGTGATGAGGAGGGGAACCAGCTCGACTGGATCATTTACAATCCTGATGTGGCCCGACAATGTAAAACCCTATAATTATATTGCGGTATAAATCAATAAAATTTTTGGAAAAATAATGCAGGCTGCCGGAATTATCATTGTTCGTGGAATTGTACAGGGGGTCGGTTTTCGGCCTTTCGTCTTTCAGAAGGCGATAGAATTCGGCATCAACGGGACAGTTACAAATCTTGGGAGTGAAGTTGAGATCCGGGCTAGTGGGGCACGTTTTTCTGAATTTTTACGGGAGGTCTCATGCGGTCCGCCGATGTCACGGATCGACACGGTGGAAATCAGGCCTCTCACCGTAACCCCCCCACCCGGTTTTTTTATAGAGCCAAGCCGGGAAGGCTCACTCTCCGGGATGATCCCCCCTGATATTGCGACCTGCGAGGAGTGTATCCATGATATTGACCATGAGGGCGGCCGGTACGAAGGGTACTGGGCGACCTCCTGCGTGAACTGCGGCCCTCGGTACAGTATCATCCGTTCACTCCCCTATGACCGGGAACGTACCTCCATGGCGGCATTCCCGATGTGCCCGGCATGTGAGAAGGAGTATGCGGATCCCCATTCCCGGCGGCATCACGCACAGACGATTGCCAGCCGGGAATGCGGCCCCGGACTCATACTCCTTGACCCGTCCGGAAACCAGGTCATTACCAAAGACCCCGTGAAGGAAACGGCCTCACTCCTTGACCAGGGCCACATTCTCGCGATAAGGGGGATCGGGGGGTTTCATCTTGTCTGCATCGAACGTGTCTCCGGCGAACTGAAACGGCGGTTGGGACGGACAGAACAGCCGTTTGCCATCATGGTGAGGCCGGATATCCTCAATCAGATCGTTCGTGTAACACCGGAGGACAACGAGATGCTGAATGGTCCGGAACGGCCTATCGCAGTGATGGCAAAACACGACCCTTCCTCTCACCATGAGATCAGCAACCTTCACACCCTCGGGTGCATGCTCCCTTATACCGGGCTCCACCACCTGCTCTTCCATTACCTGGAAAACCCGCTCCTGATCATGACAAGCGCAAATATGCCCGGTTACCCGATGGTAACCGACATCGACCAGGCGATGGCGAAGATGAACCAGGACGTGGACTATTTCCTCACCCATGACCGGGTAATTGTCAACCGCTGCGATGATTCGGTGGTCCGCGATGGTCATATCATCAGGCTTTCACGGGGCATCTCCCCGAAGAGGACAAAAATCGATCTCGGTGGCCAGACTATCCTGGGGGTAGGCCCTGAATTAAACTCCAACGCCACGATCTACAGGGATGGGTTTACCGTCACCTCCCCGCACGTGGGAAACGTGAGAAACCCGCAGACCTTTTCGTACCTTCAGGAAACGATTGAAAACCTGGGACGGCTGCTGGGTGCGGAGTACGATGTGATCGCCCATGACGCCCACCCTCAGTTCCTTTCAACACGCTATGCGCAGCGGCTTGCGAAGGAGTCTGGCGCGGAACTGGTCGCAGTCCAGCACCACCGGGCACATATCGCTGCAACGACAACCAGGACCTGTATAGGGATTGCAATTGACGGGGTCGGCTTTGGGGATGATGGGACGGTCTGGGGAGGGGAGGTTTTTGCCGGTCAGGCCCCTGATTACCATCGGGTAGGCCACCTAGAAGTCGTCCCGATGCCCGGGGGAGACCTTGCGACACGGTTCCCGGAACGGATGCTCTACGGTATCCTTCCTGAGGAAGGGGTCATTGACCTCCTCGCCTCCCGTGGCTGGACGGACATTGAGCTTGGTGTACTGGCAAAACAGCTTGGTCAGAAGGTAAATGTCTCGTATACAAGCAGCACCGGCCGCGTGCTTGACGCGGTCTCGGCACTTCTCGGGTTATGCCGTGAGCGCTCATACGACGGGGAACCGGCGATGAAACTCGAATCGGCGGCCCTTCTTGGGACTGCAACACAGTGGGACCTTGAATATATCACGAGCGGCGGGGCCGAAGTCCTCTCCACCCGGGCACTATGCCAGGACGCATTCAGCCGCCTAAACAAGACGTTCCCGGATGACAGGAAGGGCATAAACGATATTGCTGCTTCGTTCCAGTATAACCTGGCAAGAGGGATTGCGAACATTGCCATCAATGCCTCAAATGAACGGGGACTTGAGGATATTGCCCTCTCGGGCGGGGTGGCCATTAACAGTGCCATCAGGAATACGATAAAGGACGAGATCGAAAAGTCGGGTTGTAATTATATCGTAAACCGGGAGTACCCCCTCGGTGACGGGTGCATCTCCTTTGGCCAGTGCATTTGTGCTGCCAGGGGAAAGAAACGGTGAGAGTTGGGGTTAGCGGTAATAAAGAACCATTGAAAACAGCACGCTAACGCGGTTGTATTACCATTGGGACCTCAGGATTTTTTTATCCAATCTGCCCTTCAGACAAAAATTGTGTATTATAAAAAGGAATTATCCCCAGTTAAACGGTAATATTTTCGTGAACCATGATGGGAAGATCATCTCGAAGGACCACGCGCCCGGGGCCGTTGTTGGAACTATTGTTGGAACTGGAGTTGGAACGGTTGTAATTTGTGTGACCGTAGTCGTAGGGACTGTGGTGACCACCGTTGTCATGAGGGTTATCGGAATAACACCTCTACCGGGTGTAAGCCGTCTTGAGACCGTCGCCCTTGCGTTCCTTTTAATTTCAAAATTCGCCTCTAACTCATCATACCCTACAAGTTTCAGGACAACCCCATGGTTACCGACGGGAATTGTCATGATAATCGGGGTAACCGCACCTGTTGGAGTTCCATCGAGGATGATTTGGGCACCCTGAGGCGTAGTCGAGATATAGACCTGTCCAGTTGGTCCCGTATACGGGGCAGTTGTTGGAACAACCGTGGTTGTTGTCGGTACCACGGTTGTTGTTGTCGTTGCCGTTACTGTTGGTGTCGGACTTGTCGCCGTTGTTGTTGTCGTTGCCGTTACTGTTGGTGTCGGTACTGTCCCACGCACCGTTGTCGTTGCCGTTACTGTTGGTGTCGGACTTGTCGCCGTTGTTGTTGTTGTTGTTACCGTTACTGTTGGTGTCGGTACTGTCCCACCCACCTGCAGGGTTCCTGAATGGACTGTCGGGTGTACATTTGTGCCCGCAAGGTCTTGATAAACAAACTGGACCGTTATTGGTGTCGAACCGGGTTTAAGGCCTTGTAAGGTAACAGTAGCAATTGGTACATTAAGAGCCCCGGCCTGAATGTGGAAAGGAGTTCCCTGTGGCGGGAGATCCCCGGCGGTTGTATAAACTGTCGTCGCAGGTAAAGTCGTTGCAACATTAGGTATACCTACCCATGAGGGGAAGTCAACCTTTGTAACCTGTGTAACAGTAGGATCTCCAACTGTAATCGTCATCTGGTAGTAGATGAGCCCGTTCTCGGCAACATCAAGCGTGATAGGAACGCTAATTGTGTCGCCAGCCTGGGAGATCTGCCCGCCAGAAACGCTGACTGTCGATGCATATACCCCGCCGATAGTAATCGCTGTGAGTATAATCATGACCAATATAATCCTTAGTTGGTTAGTGTAACTCATTTTTACCTCCTTTGAGTTTAATTTTCATTACGATTCCCATTTTATTTGTCATGTTGGTGTTCACTTTTTTATTACCCAGTCGTTTCTTCGTATTGATAAATAAAGGGGGAAATTTGCACCCCTCATGTCAGGTGAGGAAGGTTGTAGTAGAGTGTTAAAACATCCAGGAAGTTAACAGAACCGTCCCCGTTGAAGTCAAAGAATGGCTGGTATTCATTTGTGTCGTCAGCTATCCAAAAAAGCCAGTCTGCGAAGTCAATTACATCAAAGTAATTGTAGATCATGTCCCCGTTGATATCCTCGTAGAGGCCATCACCATTCGGATCTGTTGGGGTAGACGGCGCAACGGTTGGTGGAGGAACGATTGACCCGGGTATTTTATTCAATGTTTCGACATACACCGTGAGGTTGGCATCCGTTGGGCACAGGGTTATAGCCCCGCATGTATCGCTCGTCATCATTTGTGTAGAATTAATATGAAGGGTACTATTCCCTTTCTGGTTGCCCTGTATCGTAAAATTCGCAAGTCTCACATTAAAGGCACTGGGGTCCGGTAAGGGTTTAATTGCGTTTAAAATGTCAACACCCTGGAATGTCACATTGTAACCGTCAACAACGTGGCTAGTCGGCCTGAAGTAATCTACCTCCTCTGGTATCCATTCCGGCCTGCTGACGTTTGTAATGTTGGCGATCGCGGTATTTGACACCCACGGAATTGGAGGTGCAGTATTCCTGAAACTGACCGTCATGTTATAGCCCGCAAGTCCACACGGTGTTGCATTCAGGTACAGACTTACCTTCTGTGAACCATTCTGTGCGACATGGATCTCGTTAATCGCCGTTTTGCTGTTCGCACGGGTAAATTTCGGACCTGCCTGAATGGGGATTACAATCTGTTTCGTGGTAGAATTCGTATCAATTGCATTCGAAACCGTCAGAGTGACATTGTAGGAACCACCGGCGTAACAATAGCTTGGGCTCACTGCATGTGAGGTCCCACCATCACCAAAATTCCATAAATATGTTGCAGGGGCCCCGGTGGACGTATCAGTGAATTGCACGCACGTCGGAAGGCCGCACGTAACCGGTAATATAGTGTAGGTAAAGTTCGCCACTGGCTTGGCAGGTTTAGGTAAGTTGTTGATCTTCGCTACGAACCCATTGACCCAGCCGGGATACTTGTTCCCGAAGTAAATATTATGATAGCTGAAAGAGTTTACAGCTGGGAATATCAGTGAGTTCACCGGGAAGTCATAAGAAGTCGTGTACCCTGAAATGGCGATGCTCTGGGGATCACCTACGGCAATACCCGTTCCGGTTTCGTCAAGATTTCCACCAAGATAGGTGGAGAAGTTAACGGTCTGATCGGGGTTCACCATCATGATGAATGCATCCTGGAACGGATGTTTTGTTGCGAATCCCGGTATCGGGTTCTCTATGGGGAAATCGTAAGAACTGGTATATCCTGTAATATAGATGCCATTGTATGCGTCCAATGCTATACTGTTCGCGCCATCGTTATTTGTCCCGCCTACATAGCGTGACCAGTTCAGATCTCGGCCATCTGGCTGTAGTTTCGTTATGAACGCATCACCAAACTGGGAGATCCCATAACTTGGCGTACCAAATTTTGCATCAGGTGGCTCAGTCGGGAAATTCGCTGAGTATGTGACACCGGTAACGAAGGCATATAAACTGCCGCTTATGTTCGCGATGTCAATACCCCTGCATTCATCGTTGTCATACCCTCCAAGGTATGTGGAGTAATCGAGTGTAGGTTTTGTTAGTGGCAGACTATCGTCATTGAATTTTGAAACAAACCCATCTTTTCCTCCCGAATTAATACGATAGAATGCCCCTGGAGTCGTAGTAAAATTGGTTGACTGCGTCCAACCGGTTACATAGAATGTAGAATTCCCCGTATTGGTCAGACTTTGAGTAATGCCGAGTCCCTCGTCATTACCACTGCCACCGAAAAATGATGAGTAAGCCGGGTAATTCGATGCTCCTCCAACCTGGTACCAGATCGTAAATGCGTCACATGCTGTGGAGGGTCCTGACTGTTGGTTTAGTAATGGTTGATATGCAGTTGGCGAAATGGGGAACCCGTCTGAATTTGTGTACCCTGTTACATATACATAACCTTCATAACCAGGTGACTGATCGAGGTAAATCGAAGTACCGACATCAGTTCCATTCCCACCGAAACAGGTTGAATTTAGCAATGTTGAACCATCTGCTGAAATCTCTGAAACAAATGCATCCGCCTGTCCCAGACATCCCGGGAAGGGGCATATGTATGGAGAGTCCGCACTTTGATTTTTAATCGTTCCATTGGGAGTCGGGAAATTGAGGGAGGCCGTATAACCCGTAACATATGCCTTCCCGGCAGCATCTACTACTATCCCATTTCCTACATCCTGGTTGTTCCCACCAAGGTAAGTGGAGTACAGGAGCTTTTTCCCGTCCGCGCTGAGCTTTGTCACAAAAACATCAGAACAGGTATTACAGCCATTGTGTGTTGCATTAAACGAAGAACCAGTTATCGGGAAATTCGTTGACTCGGTGTAACCGGTCAGGTATGCATTCCCGCTACTGTCAACCGCAATGCCATTTGCTGCATCGTCATGGGCACCACCAAGGTAATTCGAGTAAAGAAGGGCGGGGTCGATTACGAGGGGATAATGGGTATCATACGCCCCGATATCGAACCCTACCCTGCCATCTCCAAGGATATTGTACCGGGCCGGGATATTTATGGTATTCCCATTGATAACCTGGTAACAAACCGGTGCGGTCTCGGTCAATAAACCTGAAGGAGTCTTTACCTGGAGCGTGCCATCGGGACCATAGACGATACCATCAACCGCATTGTAGACCAGTGTAATTCCAGATGCATCTGCACCTGGGGCAACGATGAACTCTCGCTTAAGGACCCCGTTTGTGCCACGGTATGTAAGATCTACACCCGGAAGGACATCCTGGTATTCCACGCCGCCGTAGGTTGGAATTCCACTGTGCCAGTCTGCCTGATCGTACCCGATAAAGAAACTGGCGGTGCCTGGTAGCGGTTCCACACCAACGACAGTCGTTGCGGGGTCAATCCCTGCAATCGTCGTTGAGAACACCACAGGAGTCCCGTCGTTATCGGCAACAAGTACCACATCATTATTCGTGAAGAAAATTGTGTGGCCTTCTGCCTTTGCCAGGAATTGGACTGCCGGGTCTGCCTGGCCCTGGTTCGGGATGAAACTGAGCGGCAGTTTTGAAAGTTCTGCACGGACTGCAGTCGCCCCGCCTGCACTTTGTTCACTCGCTGATGCCGCCCCTGAAAGGACGAGCAGAATAACGAGCATGAAAAGAATCACTTTTACTGAATCGAATCTCATGAGATCATCTCCACCGGCAACAGGCGTCGTTCTGTGCCGGCACATTCAAATGCTCCACATCCCTGTACCAGAGGACAATATGACCTGGCCCGCAATATTGTGGTCCCGATGATGAACTTGTCATGTACGCGATAGGATGGTGCCACCATTGATACACTCTACCCCGGATCATCAGGAAAGGGGTAATTTCCCTGGGGACCCTAGAATGATAAAAAGGTCATCTTTTTATACTTATATATATCTTTCCCATAAAACCGCTTTTTCCTTCATCCAATTATTGATTCACCCCCCAATTCCGTGAATATGATCATGGTGCTGCGGTGTTCCCGGTCTTTTTTTCCGGGCGCGCTAATCCTTCTAAAAATGCTCCAGGAATCTTGGTTCCTGAAAATGACAGAAAACCTATGGCAGGAACACGAATAAATGCCGGGGTCCCGGACATTTATTTCCTTACACTACCATTGACCACCAACCCGGAATGAGAAGTTTCGAGAAAAATTGGGTGGATCCCGGCATCCAGGACCATGAAATCCGGTTATTTGTTATAGAGTGCTATATGAAGCAGACGTACTGACTTCACACGGCTCCGTGAAATCGTGGCATTATTCAGGACTTCTTCTGCCGTGAATTGTACATAAAGACCGTTTTGTTTGAAGGCCCGGTCCATTTCTGCGGGGATGTACAGGATCCCATCATCCCCAAGAATACCATACGTCCCGGAGCCCGAAGAACTGCTGATCCACCTTGTATATCCTGTCATGATAATATGAGACGTGTCCGGCTTACCCGGAACGACGATTGTTACCAGCCGGACCGGAGTTCCCCACATCGAAATCGTTGAGATGCTGGCAGGGTATGCAGAGAATTTCACCCGGAGTCCATCTGTTTTGAAGGTGTCATCCAGGTTGATCGGGAGATACCGTTCCCCACCGTCTGCATAGATACCATAGAAACCACCTTCGAGGTCTTCGTAGTGGATGGTCCCGTTCCCGTTAATCCTTTGTTCAATTACCCGCCCTACCTGTACGAGCTCAAGCAGATCAACCGGGGTACCCCAGTTGTGTGAGTCCGTGCGGTCGTGCCGTTCCAGAACATGGTATGTCACCCGTAACCCGTCAACCTGGAACATTGAATCTATGTTGCCCGGAACGTAATGAGAGCCGTCATCGCTTACAATTCCAAAGAAGTCACTGTCGGTGGTTACCATGGAGATCGTCCCATTCCCCCTGATATCCCGGTTAACAACGGGTTCAGTGGTAGGCACAGCAGTCGGCATAGTTGTTGGAACGGGGGTGGGCAAGGTTGTTGCTAACGATGTCGGGACTTTGACAGGTATTCGGGTCGGTATAGTCGTCGGAACCGGGGTCGGTACTGGAGTCGCTACGGTTGTCGGTACTGTTGTTGGTACTGTTGTTGGTACTGTTGTTGGTACCGGGGTCGGTACTGTTGTTGGTACCGGGGTCGGTACTGTTGTTGGTACCGGGGTCGGTACTGGAGTCGCTACGGTTGTCGGTACTGTTGTTGGTACCGGGGTTGGTACCGGGG
>Ga0194039_1000054_pt1 | contig 73657 bp, 59 predicted proteins | sample JunL228m_MetaG_FD_148679 | JGI IMG/M metagenome (GOLD analysis project Ga0194039, IMG submission 148679) | Anoxic zone freshwater microbial communities from boreal shield lake in IISD Experimental Lakes Area, Ontario, Canada - Jun2016-L227-8m | ecosystem: Environmental > Aquatic > Freshwater >...
TTCGGAGAACTCAGTAGCCTGTGGCTGATGAGCCTGCATACCCATCTCCTTGACCCGATTCTTGATTCTTATCGGAATATCGGCGGCATCAATCATCTGGATCGGAGCAATCTTCCCTCCAAACAGGCAATCGCCACTCTTTGCAACGACCTGCTTCATCTGCTTTTCCCCGGATTTTTTTCCGAAGAAGCAGTTTCGTCCGAGGAACTTCCCTCCGCCGCTCAGGAGATTATTGATCAGATTGCCGACCAGCTTGATTCGGTCATCGCCGTCAGTCTCAAAAATCGGGATGATGAGACACATCCCAATGATGCCCTGCGACTTAATGCGGCGGCAATCACTGAAAGATTCTTTGGAGGTATCCCCGGGGTAAGGGCACTGCTAAAGACCGATGTTGAGGCAGCCTTCGCGGGAGATCCGGCGGCCCGCAGCCTAGAGGAAATCGTTCTTGCCTATCCTGGCCTGGAAGCGATCGCCATCCAACGCGTGGCACATCTTCTCTATATGGAGAATGTCCCGCTCCTTCCCCGTATGATGACAGAATGGGCACACAGCCGCACCGGCATTGACATTCATCCGGGGGCAAAAATCGGTTCCCACTTCTTCATCGATCACGGAACCGGAGTAGTCGTCGGGGAAACCTGCATCATTGGCAACCATGTGAAGCTCTATCACGGTGTCACACTCGGCGCCCGCAGTTTTCAGAAGGACGAGCAGGGCGAGATCATCAAGGGACTCAAGCGCCATCCCGAGGTTGAGGATGATGTCGTCATCTACCCGAATGGTATTATTCTCGGCGGAGATACCGTCATAGGTGCTCGCAGTACGATCGGAGCCAATGTCTTTCTCATGAAAAGCATCCCTCCCGACACGCTTCTGGTGCGTGGTGAACAGGTGCAGACTCGACTCAATAAGAAAGGGAAATCGAGTGCATCCGTGATTGTTCAGCTCCATGAGGACGAGATTGATTTTATGATCTGATCAGCCGTGATGAATCAGATCTTTCCCCCACTTTATTGATCGCGTATATTTCACGCCATGCAGCTTTCGATGCGAACAGATTATGCCCTGAGGGCGCTTTTCACTTTGGTGGAGCATCGTGGGGGACCACCGATTCCGATTCTGGAGCTTGCCCGCCGCAATGATGTTCCCAAGCGCTTTCTGGAGCATATCATGCTCGATCTTAAGGAAAAGGGATGGGTGGCCAGCACGGCAGGAAAACGGGGCGGGTACCAACTTGCAAGGAGTCCGGAAAAGATCACGATGGGGGAAGTTGTCCGCCATTTTGACGGCTACCTGGCTCCCATTGCCTGCGTTTCGGTGACCGACTACAAACGCTGCACTCAGGAACCAACATGCCGTTTCAGACGCGTGATGCTCACCGCAAGAAATCTGGTGGCCGGTCTGATGGACAGAACGACACTCTCGGATGTGATGAAATCCCCGGTGGTAGGAGCCGATGAGCTCAGGAAGATTCAGGGAATCGACGGCGAAGGAATCTAGCCGGATGAGCCATTAGTGGGATATTTTTAAATTATTATAACGACCTTAAAGATCGTTTATCTATTGACGCCTCTTTTTTTGAATCTATGCTCAGGAAAACGCACGCGCATATTCCATGAAATTCCATCAATCCCTTTTCTCAGAATCCATCATCATTGCTCTGTTGGCAGCAGGTGTTGTCTCACTCAAGGCTGAGGTGGAACTCCTTAATGTCAGCTACGATCCTACTCGAGAGCTCTACTCCGAATACAACAAGGCCTTTTCCTCCTATTGGAAAAAGAAAACTGGCGAAGGTATCCAAATCAGCACCTCGCACGACGGATCTGGCAAGCAATCCCGAGCCATTCAGGATGGCACGCCTGCGGATGTCGCAACGCTGGCACTGGCCTATGATATCGACGCCATCTACGAAAAAGGTGGAGTGGATGCCTCAGGGCAACATCTTATTCCGAAAGACTGGCAGAGCCGATTTCCACACAACAGTTCTCCCTACACCTCAACGATCGTTTTCCTTGTCCGCAAAGGGAACCCAAAAAACATCAAGGATTGGGATGATCTGACGAGAGACGATGTTTCTGTTATTACCCCGAACCCGAAAACAGGAGGTGGAGCTCGCTGGAACTACCTTGCTGCCTGGTCCTATGCGAAAGCGAAGTTCAACGGGGATGAGTCAAAGATCCGTTCCTTCATTGCAAAAATATACGGGAATGCTCTGAGGAACGGACTGGCTACTGGCGCAAGAGCGGCCACCATCACCTTCACCGAGCGGAATCTCGGCGATGTCTCGATCACTTGGGAAAACGAGGCCCTGTTGATCAAGAAAATCAATGCTGACAAATTCGAAATTGTGACTCCTTCGATCAGTATTCTGGCCGAGCCGCCCGTAGCCCTTATTGATGCCAATGTGGACAAACACAACACCCGCAAGCAGGCGACAGCATATCTTGAATATCTCTACAGTACCGAGGGGCAAGAGATCATCGGCAAAAATTTCTATCGGCCAATTGATGCCTCGGTAGGAGCAAAATACGCCGATCTCTTCAAGCCACTTCAACTCTCCAAGGTAGCCGACTTCGGTGGCTGGGGCGATGCCCAGAAAACCCACTTTGCAGATAACGGAAGCTTTGACCAGATCATCAACTCCCTTAAAAAATAACAATAACCAAACAGCAACTCATGAGCATCTACCACAACATCACGGCGACAGTCGGTCGCACGCCCCTGATCAAACTCAACCGCATTTCAAGCGGAGTCGATGCCACAATCGCCGTGAAGGGAGAGTTTTTCAATCCTCTTGGCAGCGTCAAGGATCGGATCGGTGCGGCGATGATCGATGCCGCTGAGAAGGAGGGTCTTATCACACCCGCAACGACGATCATCGAACCGACTAGCGGAAACACAGGTATTGCCCTGGCCTTTGTCGCGGCAGCCAGAGGGTATAAACTCATCCTCACCATGCCCGAGAGCATGAGTCTTGAACGCCGGACACTCTTGGCCCTGCTCGGTGCAAAGCTCGTCCTTACTCCGGCAGCGGAAGGAATGAAGGGTGCCATCGCCAGAGCGGAACAACTGCGCTCAGAAATCCCGGATTCCTGGGTGCCTCAGCAATTCAATAACCCGGCCAATCCAGCCATCCATCGCGCCACCACGGCTGAGGAAATCTGGAGTGACACTGATGGTCGCATTGATCTCCTCGTTTCCGCTGTCGGGACAGGAGGAACGATCACCGGGGTGAGTGAAGTGATCAAGGGAAGAAAGAAGGACTTCAAGGCAATCGCCGTCGAACCCAAGGACTCCCCGGTCATCACCCAGACCCGCAACGGCGAGCCTGTCAAACCGGGACCTCATAAGATCCAGGGCACCGGAGCCGGCTTTATTCCCAAGAATCTCAATCTCGGCATCGTTGATTCGGTGATCACCGTGAGTAACGAAGATGCGATCATCACAGCCCGTCGTCTCGCCAAGGAAGAGGGTATCCTTGCAGGGATCTCCACCGGCGCAAATGTCTGGGCAGCACTACAGGCCGCCGCACTACCTGAAAACAAGGGAAAACTGATCGTCACCATCGGCTGCTCCACTGGCGAACGCTATCTCAGCACGGCACTTGCGGACGAGGCGCGCCAAAATAGTTAGGGTGTTGGCATCATCTGAATCAATGAGGGGGGATGTGGATGGCCTCTCCCTCGCCTCTCCGTCCGGGAAACATCAAGAGCTTGCGCTCTTCGGAAAACGGACGAGTTCAATACTTCGTTATGGGGATCAGCTTGCGGGGCGCAGTCGATTCATCGTGCGGCAGCATGTGCTGGCCTCGGATGGAAGGCATCTCCTGCGCTATCGCTGGGCCGATCCTCGCGGATCAAAGGCTTATCGGGTGGGCATCTTTGCAGGGATTCATGGTGATGAGCAGTCCGGAGTCATCGCCGCGATACAACTGCTGCATCATCTCGAATGGCATCCTCACATTGCCGAGTTTTACGAACTCACCATCTATCCCATCTGCAATCCGTGGGGATTTGAAAACGGGCGGCGTGAAGGGGCCTCGGGAAAAGATCTCAACCGTTGCTTCTGGCTCCAGCAAGAGGAGGCGGAAGTGCAACTGCTGGAGCAGGATCTGCGGGCCAAGCAGTTCGATGGCATCATCGCACTGCATACGGATGACACCAGTGAGGGAATCTACGGCTATGTGAGGGGCAGCACACTGACCCGCCATCTCCTCGAACCGGCCATCCAGGCTGCCTCCCGCGTGATTCCGCGCGATATCCGATCCAGCATCGATTCACACCCGGCAAATGACTCGATGATTTTCGGGGGTTACCAGGGCATTCTCGGCGCACCGGAAGATCAGCACCCCCAGCCATTCTCCATTGTTTTTGAAACGCCCCAGCATCCCCCGCTTGGAAAACAGGTCGAAGCCCACCTTGTCGCGATCGGGGAAATCCTGACCCGTTACCGAAAAATTAACTCGGAAGGAAGAGACATCTAGCCCGGAGCTGTTTATAAGGTTTCTCTCTTCTCCTTCATCATGTCCAAGAAGCGCCATATCCTCCCAGGATTTAATCTCAGCCTCGGGTGGAGCGTGACCTGGCTCTCCCTGATCGTGCTTTTACCCTTGGCGGCACTGATGGGTAAAACTGCTTCCGGAGGATGGAGTCACTTTTGGGAGACAGTCACGGATCCCCAAGTGGTGGCTTCGTATCGTATCAGCTTTGGCATTTCACTCATTGCCGCATTGGTCAACGGGGTATTCGGGCTGATAGCCGCTTGGATCTTCGCCCGTTACCAGTTTCCCGGTCGTCGATTCTTGGAAGCGGCGACAGATCTTCCGTTTGCCCTTCCGACAGCCGTGGCCGGCATCGCCCTGACTGCACTCTACTCTCCAAACGAATGGATCGGCAAATGGCTTGAACCACTCGGTATTAAAATCGCCTTCACTCCGATCGGCATCCTGCTTGCCATGATCTTTATCGGATTCCCCTTCGTGGTGCGGTCGGTGCAACCGGTCATTAGCGAACTCTCAGCCGATGTCGAGGAAGCCGCCGCTTGCCTGGGAGCAACCCGTTGGCAGACGCTCAGGTTAGTTGTCTTCCCCACTCTCATTCCTTCGCTTCTCACTGGGGTCATCATGGCTTACGGACGAGCTGTTGGAGAATACGGTTCCATCGTCTTTATCTCTGGAAACATTCCCTTCAAAACGGAGATCACACCGCTGATGATCGTTCACAAGCTGGAGCAGTATGATTATACAGGAGCTGCAGCGATCGGATTCACCATGCTGGTGGCTTCATTGCTCATCGTATGCGCCGGCAATTTTCTTCAATCATGGGGAAATCGATTCCGCGAACAGAACTAAGCCATGGCCAGTTTCATTGATTTTCATCATCCTCCGGGCAGTGATCGTCGTGCAGACCGCATGGTTCGCTCTACATCTGAGCCTGTGTGGTTACGACGCCTACTCATCAGCGTCGTGCTCGCGTTTTTCGTTCTCTTTCTAGCCCTGCCCTTGATTGTCATCTTTCAGGGAGCGCTGGAAAAGGGTTTCGGATATTTTCTGCACAACTTCACAGACCACGACATCCTTCATTCCATGCTGGTGACATTGATCGTCGCCCTGATCACCGTTCCTGCCAATGCTCTCTTCGGAATTGCGGCGGCATGGGCCGTCACCCGCTTCCGATTCCGCGGACGACAACTGCTTCTGGCACTTATCGACCTTCCACTTTGGGTCTCTCCTGTCATAGGAGGTCTGGTCTATGTTCTTCTCTACGGGCGCCGCGGGTACTTCGGTCCATGGCTCCAGGCCCATGATATCAGGATCATCTTCGCCATGCCCGGCATCGTGTTGGCGACCACCTTTGTCACCTTTCCTTTTGTTGCCCGCAGCCTGATACCCCTGATGCAGGCTCAAGGCTGTGAGGAGGAAGAGGCGGCATTAACCCTCGGTGCCAGTGGCTTCCAGATCCTGAGAAGGATCACCCTTCCCAAAATCCGTTGGGGGTTTTTCTACGGACTGATTCTCTGCAATGCCAGAGCGATGGGGGAATTCGGGGCCGTAAGTGTCGTCTCGGCAAAGATCAGCGGAAAGACCAATACAATGCCGCTTGAGATTGAACGTCTCTACAACGACTACCTCTTTGCCTCGGCATTTACCGTTGCCGCAGCGCTGTCCCTACTCTCCCTGATCACGCTACTTCTCAAGACAATTGCAGAATGGCAAAACACCCGCCAGTTTGAAGCTGGTCGCCGAGCGATTCTTGAAAGCTCCATCGACACCATCCCGTCCAAGGCAAGCACATGAGCATCGAAATCACAGCCCTTTCCAAAAGTTTCGGGGATTTCCCGGCCATCAACAATGTGAATCTGAAGGTCGAAACCGGTGAGATGGTTGCTTTTCTTGGACCGAGCGGTTCAGGGAAAACAACTCTTCTGCGCATCATTGCGGGGCTGGAATTTGCTGACAGCGGGAACATCTTTTTTTCCGGCGAGGATGTCAGTGAAAAAAGTGCCAATGAACGCAAAGCGGGCTTCGTTTTTCAGAGCTACGCACTCTTCAACCACATGTCGATCTTCGAAAACATCGCCTTCGGCCTGCGTGTGGCTCCGCGCAACAATCGACTCACCAAACAAGAGATCCGCGAGAGGGTGTTGTCCCTTCTGGATACGATCCAACTCGCCGGATTGGAAAATAGATTTCCCGTACAACTTTCCGGAGGGCAGCGGCAGAGAGTCGCCTTTGCCAGGGCACTGGCTGTCAATCCTAGGGTGCTTTTGCTGGATGAACCCTTCGGCGCTCTCGATGCCAAAGTCCGTCGGGAATTGCGGGCTTGGCTCTCAGAATTCCATAACAAGACACAACTCACCAGCCTCTTTGTCACCCACGACCAGGAAGAGGCTTTTGAGGTCGCAAACCGCGTGGTGATCATTCACAACGGTACCATTCAGCAGATAGGCTACCCGGATGAGGTTCGTTCAAAACCCGCCAACAGCTTTATTCATGATTTCTTGGCCTTGGATATTTAGTCTCAGAGTCTTTTCCTTTTCTATCGCTTCGTCGGGATCGTCACCTCTCTGCGACTGATCATCTCGTGGGAAGATTTGAGTCGTTGCAGGATTTCCTCCCGCCTCACCGGCTTGCTTAGATAGTCATCCATACCTGAATCAATGCATCGCTCCCGATCTCCCTGGAGAGCGTTTGCGGTCATAGCGATCATGAGGGGCCGACTCTCCTTGTCATAAATCCGGCAGACCTCCCGTGCGACGGAAAGCCCATCCATTTCAGGCATCTGAATATCCAGCAAGATCACATCGTAATCCCGCTGCCTGAGAGCTTCCAGAACTTCCAAGCCATTGGCCACGGTATCCGGGCGGTATCCCATGCGTTTCAGGATCAGATTGGCCACTCTTTGATTCACGACATTGTCCTCGGCAAGCAGGATTTTTAGGGGATAAAGCTCACCTGCCTTACTCTCATCGTTTTCCAAAGGATTTTCAGAAACCTTTTTCACCGACCCCAGCAAGATCTGCTGCACTGAATCAAGGAGGGACTGCGCCTTGACCGGCTTGACCAGTAATTTTGTATTTCCATTATCGTCGGAATTAGGCACAACACCCATGGAGGTCATCAGAATCACAGGAAGTTCTCTGACTGGTCCAGATTCACGAATCTTACCCACCAGTTCTATTCCATTCATTCCTGGCATTTTATAATCCGTGAGGATGAGGTCTATGGGATCTCCCCGTTCAATCCAACTCCAGGCCTCCTCCCCTGAAGAGGCACAACGCACATGGGATCCCCACTGCTCGATCTGCATTTTGAGAATATTCCGGTTTGTATCATTGTCATCGACCACAAGGATGCGACGACCGTCCATCGTCCCGTTCCGTGTATGGATCATCATGCGACCGGGGGATTCGGCGATTGTGATCGGAATTTCGAACTCGAAGGTTGACCCCTTGCCCACCTCGCTTTCTACCCAGATGCGTCCGCCCATCAACTCGATCAACCTTTGGGAAATCGCCAGTCCCAGTCCCGTACCTCCATACTTACGAGTGGTGGACGCATCCACCTGGGTGAAGGACTGAAAAAGCCTGCTCCTCGATTCCCTTGAAATCCCCACCCCACTGTCCCGAACCGCCACATGGAGCAGAGGTCTGGAATCGATACCACTGGCGGCAGGCTTGATGTCACAGGTGACAAAAATCTCTCCCCGTTCCGTAAATTTCAAACCGTTGGAAAGAAGATTGACCAGGACCTGCCTAAGACGGGTGATGTCCCCAAGGAATAGCGATGGCACGGAAGGGTCGATCCAATAGATCAAATCCAGTTTCTTCTCCGAGGCAAGCGAAGCCACCAAATCGAGTGAGGATTCCACACACTCTCTCCAGTCCACGATGGAAGATTCAAACTCCATATGACCAGACTCGATTTTTGAAAAATCAAGAATGTCATTGATCAAAACCAGCAATTGCTCCCCGCTCTGCCTGATGATATCAATAAATTCCCGTTGTTCCTTCTGGATCGGCATATCTAGCAATAACCCGGTCATGCCAATTATGGCATTCATCGGGGTGCGGATTTCATGGCTCATGTTTGCCAAAAACAATGCCTTGGCTTCCGTGGCCATTAGCGCCTCTTTGGCAAGCCTTTCCAGTTCGGCGGCTGCCCTCTTACGGTCTGTGATGTCATGACGGATCGCAATGTACTTCCGGGAATGATCCACAGCATCGATAAAAGGCATGATCAGGCTGTCCACATAATAAAGCTCCCCGTCCTTACTTCTGTTGCAAATCTCTCCGCGCCAGATTTTTCCATCGCCAATTGTCGCCCACATATCCCGGAAGAACCCCGCCTCGTGCATTCCGGAGTTCACTACCCGGTGCGTCTTTCCGACAAGTTCCTCCCTGCTATACCCACTGATTGCGCAGAACTTGTCATTGACCTCCGTGATCACACCGGCGGCATCGGTTACCGCCACAATGGAAAAGGCATCGATTGCTTTGCGGAACTGTTCAAGATGATTCTTGGCAAACTCAATTTCTTCTTTTTTCTGAACCAACTCCTGCTCAGCTCGACGACGCTCCCGGTCACTCACGACAATCCATCGCCAGAGAAAAGGCGTCGCGATGAGACTTAACAATCCGGCATCGAGCCCATTTTCCAACCAGGGAGGTAGTGCTGGCAAAATCTCGAAGAGCAGCATGATGCTGTATTCGACCAACGCGATCAATGCCAAGACCTTGACAAATAAAACGGCCCCGGAATATTTTTTGGCATAGGCTTCCGTTTTCATGCTGAAAAACATAGCACTCTTCCCTTTTGAAAAGCGATCCTATCCACAATGAATTAACTTCCTAATTCCTCCCACCAAACAACCTATAGAAAGGGGATTCAGCTTGAATTTGACTTTCCAAATAAGTCCCTCCATCATCCCGTTTTTCAATAAAAGTTGTTTTACTGACGGTATTGCGAGGGAGATCCCCCAACATCATCAAGGGCGACTTTTAGCGAGCTACGAATGCTCCAGCAACGGAGACGTTCTGTAATACACCCCCAAACATTCATGGAAAAACACCCCCACTCATCTCCCTCCGTCATTGTCCCTCCGGAAAACCGGTTTGCCTTCATTCTGGTAGCAACCTGCTTCGGACTTTGGGGTATGGTCAACATGATGACCGACACCCTGGTGCCGGCTGTGCAGAAGATTTTTAGCATCGATACCGCACAGTCCTCGCTTATCCAGGTGGTGAATTACGCCTCTTATGCACTGCTGGCTTTTCCGGCGGCACTTCTGGTCAAGCGCTTTAACTACAAAACAGGTGTCATTCTGGGGTTGCTGCTGCTCTGCGTTGGAGCTTCCGCGATTGTTCCTGCTGGAATGTCCAAAGATTTCTCTCCGCTTCTAATGGCGATCAGCGTGCTCGCCAGTGGCCTCTCCATTCTCGAGACAAGCTGCAACCCCTATGTCCTCTCCATGGGTTCAGAAGAGACAGCCGTCCGCCGCCTCAATCTGGCGCAGACGATTAACCCGATTGGCTGCCTGCTTGGACTTTTCGTCGCGAAGGTACTCATCCTTGGCAACTTGAATCCGGCCGAAGCCGAAGTCCGCAAAACCTGGGATGCCGCAAAGTGTCATGAGGTCATGACGCACGAGCTTTTCTGGCTGGCCCTTCCCTACGCCTGCATGGTCGTCATCACCCTGGCGATGATTATCGCTCTCTTTGTGCGCCGCATGCCCGAAGGTCGGGACACAGAGCACGCCCCTCACATTCTTATTTCCCTCCAGCGTCTTGTCGGGAATCCGCGCTACGCATCAGGGGTGGTCACCCAGTTCTTTTATGTTGCCCTGCAGGTGGCCATCTGGACATTCATCATCAAATACACGCGCCAAGCGGCTTTCTTCTCGGTCAGTGCTGATAACAAGGTTCTTCCCGGTCTGACAGAGGCTGATGCATGGTACAGCCTCATGGCCTCGATGGTGGTATTTACCGTGGCACGCATGGTTTGCACTGCGCTGATGCGAAAACTCAATCCCGCTTCCATGATGGCCACGCTGGCTCTGGTCGGGATCATTCTCACCGGAGGAGCAATCCTGTTACCGACTTGGGTCGGAGTGATCTCGCTGGTACTGGTTTCAGCCTGTATGTCACTGATGTTCCCGACTATCTACGGCATTGCCCTGCGTGATCTCGGACCGGAGGTTAAAATCGGGGCCTCTGGCCTCATCATGGCGATTCTCGGCGGTGCAGCGGGCTCCTTTTCCCAAGGGAAACTCATCGACCTGTTTGAAAAATCGGGTTTCCGGCTCGATCAGGCGATTCGCTATTCCTTTATCATTCCGATCCTTTGCCTAGTCGTGGTGATGCTCTACGCATTGAAATATCGTTCCTTCTGCGCAAACTCTCCTTCCTCGAATGGGCCGGTTGGCGGTCACTGACCGAAACGGTATCGATTATCTAACCTTCACGCTCGCCACTACGGAGAGTCCAGGCACAAGCCGGTCCTCACATCCCTTGATCGATTCCTGATCAAATTCGATACGCACGGGAAGCCTTTGGACGATTTTTGTAAAATTTCCAGTGGCATTGTCCGCAGGTAGCAGCGCAAATTCACGACCGCTTGCCGGAGAGATACTGAGCACCTTACCTGTGAATGTGCGGTCGGGAATGGCATCCACAGTCAGTGCGACCTTCTGTCCAGGATGGATATGAGCGACCTGCGTCTCCTTAAAATTCGCTTCGACCCAAGGATTTCCCTCAACGATAGCCATTAGATTGATGCTAGGCTGGACAGTGTTACCCACCTCCACACTTCTCCCCCCCACCACACCCTCCACAGGGGAAACAATGGTTGTGTAGCGACGGTTCAACTGCGCCATGCGCAGCTGCGCTGCTGCTGAACTGGCATCATTTCTAGCATGGGCAAGATCCTGCACAGAGACGACGCGCGTATTCGCCAAGCCCTGAGCCCTTTGATAATCTCCCTCAGCGCGTTCATCTTTGGCCTTGGCATCAGCAAGCAGCGCATCAAACGGCTCGGGATCGATTTGCACCAGCAAGTCCCCTGCCTTCACCCGTGTGTTGTTCTCCACGGCCACCTTCTGCACCACTCCGGTCACCTGCGGAGCAATGTAGTGGATATGGCCCGTGATATAAGCGTTGTCCGTGATCTCGTGATGGAATCGATAGATTACATATTTTGCGACTAGAAGGAGACATATCAAGGAGAGCAGGATCAGCCCCCATCGGCGGTGATGAGGTTTGAACCTTGAGGAAGTCGGGCTGGATGGCGTGGTGTCGATGGTGGTCTCACTCATGTTAAAATAGGGTTGGTCAATTGACGCCTTAATGTGCAGGGGCTTCCTGCTTACCTCCACGACTCAGCAGAAGAATCAGGGGAAGAGTCAGGATGAACATCCATGAGAGCGTCCTGAAGATATCAATGGATGAAAGTAGATTGGACTGAAGAGTGATGATATTGTCCAAAATGCCAAGTGCCCGATTGGAAGTGAGCATGGGATCATGGGTTTGGGGAAGAAGCGAATATTGGGCGATATACGATCTCTGTACGAAAGAGTTGTGTAAGGGATTGATATTATTGACGAGATCCCCGCGATGCATGAGTGCGCATTTTTCCAACATCGTGGTGAGCACCGCAATACCGATGCTTCCGCCCATTTGGCGGGTCAGACTGAAGAGACCCGCGGCGGATGGGATCTCCGCGCGAGGTATCCCTCCAAGGGTCGCAATGGATAGCGGGAGAAAGATCAATGCGGTGCCAACACCTCGCCCGATCAACGGCCAGAAAAGTTCATCCTCCCCGGTATCGGGGCTAAGGTTGGCCAGAGAGGCCATTGAAAAGCTGATGATGAGCGCTCCGACGGCGATCAGAATGCGCTGATCGGCATTCTTGAGAAACTTTCCGAATAAAATCATGACCACAGCCGAGGCCAAGGAACCCGGCATCAGGAGCAATCCTGTCTTGGTGGCGGTGAAGTGAAGTTGAGACTGGGCAAAAATGGGGATCACAAAAACCGCACCATAGAGGCCGAATCCCAGGACGATCGAGTAGAGGCTCCCGGCAAAGAGGGCCTTGTGCCGGAGCACCCGGAGATCCACTGCGGGCTGGGGAGTCGTGAGTTCCTGTTTCACAAATAATAGCAGACTCGTCACGCTGATGAGCGACGACCATCGGATGAAGGAAGAGGAGAACCAGTCCTCCTGCTGCCCCTGCTCCAGCACAAGCTGAAAACCACCCAGCCCCAGCGTAAGCCAAAGAATCCCCCACCAATCAACGGTGATCTTCCTTTTCTCAAGTTTCTCCATGGGTTGGTCTGCGGGGAGAAAGGTATGAATCATCCAGATCGCGATCAGGCCTATGGGAACATTGATGAAGAAGATCCAGCGCCAATCGAGTTTGTCGGTAATTAGCCCTCCAAGAGTGGGTCCGATCGCGGGGCCCACAATCACACCAAGTCCGAAGACGGCACTCGCGATTCCCTGTTCGGCTGGTGGGAACGTCTCAAACAGCAGCGACTGTGCCTTGGCAAGCAGTCCTCCCCCAGCCAACCCTTGCACAATGCGTGCGGCAATTAAAAATCCAAGACTGTCTGCCATGCCGCAAAGAATGGAAGCCGCCGTGAAGGAAATGAGAGAGAAGAGAAAATAACTTTTTTTCCCAAACCTGAATCCCAGCCAGGCTGTCAGTGGAATGATGATGACATTGGCCATCGTGTAACCTGTGGACACCCAGCCGATCTCAGAAAGTGTCGCTCCAAGATTTCCCCGCATATCAGGAACAGCCACATTGACGATACTCGTATCCACTGTCTCCATCATGGCCCCCAGACAGGAGGAAAAGAGGATGGCCCACTTCAGCCAACCCTGGCGAGCCGCCCGTTGTCCGAGCTTGGTGGGTAGTCTGGCAGGATCGATCATGAAAAAATACTGGTCATTCTTAGCAAGCAAATAACTTAATGTCATTAAGTGTTTTGGTTGTTATCGATTGTCCTGCGATTCAAGTACTTGATCCTCTTGATTCAGGAATCAACTCTGCCCGAGTATTGAGTTGATACTCCTCAATGATTTTAAGGGAATTGCTAGCGCAATAACCATGAAACCACCCGGGTTCACCACCCGCCCCTTCCTACGATGCAATGGCAAAATCTGGATTTATTTCTGCGCGTCCAGACATTCCATGGCCCGGGATAAGGAATCGTCGAATGTCGCGCAGAAATTGGAGCGTCCTATCACATCGATGAATCCTGCTTTCATCAGCATTTGTAGCGGTTGGAAATGAATGCCGCTCAGAATCACTACGCTCCCCTTGTGACGCATTCTCTCGACGATGCTTTCCAAGGCATTAAGTCCCGTGGCATCCATTGCCGTCACAAGATTCAGTCGGAGAATGAGCACCTTGGGCCATTCATCAACACTTGAGAGGGCATCCTCCATTTTCTCGGCGGCCCCGAATAGGAACGGTCCGAAGATACGATAAACAAGCACCCCGTCGGGGATTTGTTTCCCCTGGGCAATCTGTTCGGGTCTCTCCAGCATATCCTCGGTTGTCACACGACTCACCTCGGTCGTCTCGGAAACCCGCTTGATGAAGAGGATCGATGCCAGAACCATCCCGATCTCCACGGCCAGAACAAGATCAAAGACAATAGTCAGTCCCATGGTGGTGAGCAAGACGAGGGCGTCACTGTGGGGCATCCTGCGTATTCGGTTGAGTTCATGCCATTCCCCCATGCGCAAGGCCACCACGATCAGTACGGCAGACATCGCCGCCATCGGGATATAGGCTGCCCACCTGGCGGCTAAGAGGATAATCCCAAGCAGGGTAAGGGCATGGATGATTCCAGCCAGGGGCGTCTTGGCCCCGTTGTTGATATTGGCGGATGTACGGGCGATCGCACCGGTGACAGGCAAACCACCAAATAGGGGGCAGACCAGGTTGGCCATCCCTTGGGCGATCAGTTCCGTATTACTGTCGTGCCGATCACCGGACAACCCATCGGCAACGACGGCTGAAAGTAGGGATTCGATGGAACCCAAAAGAGCAATGGCTGTTGCCGGTCCGATAAGTTTGCTGACCAGGTGCCAGTCGAAATGAGGAATCAGCGGCGTGGGTAGTCCCGAAGGAATGGCATGAGCCCCAAATTTGCTTCCAATGGTGGCGACATGATGAGCCTCCCCCCACCCTGTCATCGCAACAAACACGGTTGCTCCCAACATGGCCACAATGGAACCCGGAATCAGATGGATGTTTGTCTTAGGCCAAAGGAGAATTACGGCAAAGCAGACAACTGTCAGGCCAAGTGAAAATGGGTTTAGCAGGTGGAGATGTCCCACTATCCACGGGAATTTCTCAAAAAAATCCCTCGGCATCGAATCCACCAGATGAAATCCCAAGGAATCGGGAATCTGTGTGATCATGATCGCCACGGCGATGCCTGTGGTGAATCCGCTTGTCACAGGCCAAGGAATGAATTTAATCAGCGTTCCCATGCGGGTCACTCCCATCAGGATGAGGATGATCCCGGCCATCATCGTTGCCATGACAAGGCCGCCATAGCCGTTTTCCGAAATGATCATGAGGATGATCGGAACAAACGCAGCGGTCGGTCCTCCGATCTGAACTCTGGATCCGCCAAATATCGAAATGATCAATCCTCCGATAATGGCCGTGAAGATGCCGAGTGCCGGTGCTGAAAACGGGGTCACTGTTCCCACAGGGATGCTTGCGATCCCCAACGCCAGCGCCAGGGGGAGTGCTATCAGGCCAACAGTTACTCCGGCAACCACCTCCCCACCGAGGGAAAAGCCGGGCGGTTTAGCGGCCATGAACTCGAGTATTCTTGGACGGAAGGGAAATGCCTTCCATGCCCCGCGTACTTTTTTCGTAACCTCCACTCTTCTGATGCTAGCATACCCTTGCAAGCGTTGAGAAAAAATAACCCGATATTGATCAAAACTCGTTGATTGGGAGGTTGCTCCGAAAAATTTTTTTCTCTTAAAAATCAATCCTGATGCTTTTTCATCTTGACGGAAAATACCTCTAAGATTCTCTAGCACCGTTCATTCCTTCCCCGGAACTGCCCAATCCATGTCACTCACCTTTGGCAGCCCACTCTGGAATCTCTGTTATCTGGCCGTACTGATCGGACTTACCGGTTACGGACTGCATAGGTGCTGTATCATCGGACTCTTTCTCAAGCATAGGAAGAATATCCCCCTGCCCGTTTCACACTTCCCGGAGCTCCCCTCCGTCACCATTCAGCTTCCTCTCTACAATGAGGCATGCGTGGCAGGTCGTCTGATTCGGGCTGTCAGCGAACTGGAATACCCATCGGAAAAACTCGTTATTCAGGTGCTGGATGACTCTACCGACGAGACCACGGAAGTGGTGGCCGAAGCGGTCGCCAAACTTCAGCAACAGGGATTGAGTATCTCCCATATCCGCAGAGGCAGTCGTGAGGGGTTCAAGGCCGGAGCTCTCGCCCATGGGATGGTTCTGGGAACAAGTGACCTGATTTTTATTCTCGATGCCGATTTTGTCCCATCTCCCGACATTCTACGTAAAACGGTCGATTTCTTCACCGATCCCGGGATTGGACTCGTCCAGATGCGATGGGGGCATCTCAACCGGAAGCAATCGCTTCTCACCCGCCTTCAAGCAATGTTTCTTGACGGACATCTGCTGCTCGAACAGACCGCCCGCTGCAACTCGGGTCGCTTCTTCAATTTTAACGGCACCGCTGGGATCTGGCGCCGCACAGCAATTGAGGATGCGGGAGGCTGGCATGCCGACACACTGACTGAGGATCTTGATCTGAGCTATCGAGCACAGCTCAAGGGATGGCGTTTTCTATTCCTTCCCGACCTGGTGATCCCCGCCGAACTCCCCGAGGAAATGAACGGTTTCAAAACACAGCAGAAACGCTGGACCAAAGGCTCGATCCAGACCTGCCTTAAAATACTTCCCAAAGTCTGGTCTGCTCCTGTTTCCCTGATCATCAAGTTGGAGGCAACCGCTCATTTGACTTCAAACTTCGGATACCTTCTGCTTGTTTTAATGTGCGTCCTGACACTCCCTCACGCACTGGGGCCGAAACAAAGCGCTCTTTACAGCCTGCTTGTCGATCTCCCCATCTTTCTTGCGACCACCGTCTCCATCGCAGCTTTCTACATTGTTGCGCAGCGGCATCTCAACCCCGAGGGATGGAAGAAGGATCTCCTGCTTCTTCCGATGCTGCTGGCTCTGGCTACGGGAATGTCTATCAACAACTCACTTGGAGTGCTCGAAGCCCTCTTCCGACAGACCGGTGAGTTCACCAGGACTCCCAAGAGCGGAAACGCGAGTACTGTTTCTTCAAAGACCAAGATTCGATACAATCCTGTCCGCACCCTCATTCCAGCCATCGAGCTACTCTTTGCACTCTACTTTACCTACTGCACATGGAACGCTTGGACGCACAGTCAGTGGATGTCGATTCCCTTTCTTCTGATGTTCCTCGCCGGGTTCCTCTATGTCGCCTGGAACTCCTTGTGCTTCCCGAGCATCTCATGGCCTGCGCGGATGGTAACTGATCAGGAGAGTCTGCCCGCATAAATCATTTCAGTGGAAACTTTACCTAATCCAATTAAAACCAAACTTAGCAGCCTGATTTTTTTAAGTCGATGGCTTCAGGCCCCCCTCTATGTAGGATTGATCTTGGCGCAGTCTCTTTATGTTCTACGCTTTCTTATTGAGTTGTGGCATTTAACCACGCACATCACACAGATTGATGAAAAAGATGTCATGTTGGCGGTACTCGGACTTATCGATGTCGTGATGATCGCTAATCTTTTGCTCATGGTCATCGTGGGTGGATATGAAACCTTTGTTTCCAGACTGAATCTCCATAACCATCCTGATGAACCCGAGTGGCTCTCGCATGTCAATGCGGGCGCGCTAAAGGTGAAACTGGCAACAGCCTTGATCGGAATTTCATCCATTCACCTTCTTTCCTCCTTTATTAAGATAGGTACACCAGGCGTGTCCAATGATACCATTATATGGAGGGTAGTTGTTCACCTTACATTCGTGGTCTCAGCCTTGCTTCTTGCCTACACCGATCGCCTGATGGTGAAGACATCGTTGGAAGAAAAGACCTATCGAGCCAAAGAAAATCAAGATTGAGAAGATATTAATGCTTGAGCGGACAATGAGACTCGGACAGCCTATCGATCCCGCTCGAATGGCGAAATTGGCAGACGCGCTAGACTTAGGATCTAGTTCCGAAAGGAGTGTGGGTTCAAGTCCCTCTTCGAGCACTTACTTTTTAAATTCTTAAAAGTCCCCCTTGAAAGGCAAGTTTGCCTTGGACGAAATCAGCCTCTCCGTGTAAATCTTCCCCACCTCAAGATCACCTATTTACTTTATGGCAAAAATTCACGATTCCATCCTCAATACCATTGGTCACACGCCACTGGTGCGACTCAACCGCATTACCAAGGGACTTCCCGCGACAATCGCGCTCAAGTGCGAGTTTTTCAATCCTCTTGGCAGCGTAAAAGATCGCATCGGTGCCGCCATGATTGATGATGCCGAGGCCAAGGGATTATTGAAACCGGACACCACGATCATCGAACCGACCAGCGGCAACACCGGCATAGCACTCGCCTTTGTCGCAGCAGCCAAGGGTTACAAGCTAATCCTGACCATGCCTGAAACCATGAGCCTGGAGCGCCGGACACTCCTTGCCCTTTTAGGCGCAAAGCTCGTCCTCACTCCCGGTTCCGAGGGAATGAAGGGTGCGATTGCACGGGCCGAACAACTTCACAAGGAGACACCTGATTCCTGGGTGCCGCAGCAATTCAATAATCCTGCAAACCCCGCAATCCATCACAAGACAACAGCCGAAGAGATCTGGGAGGATACCGATGGCAAGATAGACATTCTGGTCTCCGCCGTTGGCACTGGGGGCACGATCACCGGCGTCTCCGAGGTGATCAAATCCCGCAAGCCTTCCTTCAGATCCGTTGCGGTGGAGCCGAAGGATTCTCCGGTCATCACCCAGACACGGAATGGTGAAACGGTAAAACCTGGTCCTCACAAAATTCAAGGCACAGGAGCCGGTTTTGTGCCCACAAACCTGCATCTCGATATCGTTGACGAAGTCGTCACTGTAACCAACGAAGAAGCGATCGCGATGGCCCGTCGCCTTGCCAAGGAAGAGGGCATCCTAGCAGGGATCAGTTCGGGTGCGAATGTCCACGCTGCGATGGAAATTGCCAAACGACCTGAAAATGCAGGCAAACTCATCGTAACCATAGCCTGCTCCACAGGAGAACGCTATCTTAGCACAGCGCTTGCCGAACAAGCCCGCGAGCAAGTAGGCGGCTAGGGCACTGTGGATTTAATCCCACGATCACTCTACAGACTGGAAAAACAACCCGCTAAACTTCTCATTTCATGTCCTTCTCCACTTCCGACTCAAATCTGGAAATTGCACCACCATCGGCACTGGAACTGCTTTGGATCAATCATCGCGGGTCGGTAATTGCAGCCATTTCCGGAGTAGTTGTGATCGCCATCGTGATCCTGAGCATTATTGCCTCGACACATTCGGCTCGGATTGCCTCGGCCTCACTCCTCTCGGAGGCAACCGATGATGCCGCGCTGAAGGGTGTCATTTCCAAATACCCCCATTCACCGGCTGCTGCCAATGCCATGCTGCTTCTTGCCGCTTCACTCCGTGATGCAGGAAAAATCGACGCATCCAATGAGCTCTACTCCGAATTTGCCGAGAGCTTCCCCAACAGCTCACTTGTCGTTTCAGGCCTGCTCGGGAGAGCTTCTAATGCACGGGTCTCAAACCATCTCGATCAGGCACTCAGCTCCTACCAGCAGGCCGCTGCGGCATTCCCTCAATCTTACGGAGCTCCTTTCGCGCTATTTTCGCAGGTACAGCTGCTGGCACAGGCCGGGAAGCCAGATGATGCCAAGAAGGTGCTTCAGTCACTCCTTACCCAGTATCCTGGTTCGGCTGCCGCGCAGGCATTTGGAGGTGCTTCATCTGCCTCTCAGCCTGCCGAGCAATAGAAGGATTCATCCATCCAAGTGCCATTCCGTTACTTCAGTTTTAACAGACCCTAAGCTCTGAGCTTGTCGGCGATCTCCTCAGCGGGATAGGTCCATATTTCGGACAAAGTGGGATGATAGTGAGGAATGTTTGCCAGTGCTTCGGCTGTTGCATCAAAGGCCATCGCAACGACAATCTCGTGAATCAATTCGGCGGCTTCCGGGCCGACAACGGCACCGCCTAAAATGCGACCACTGGAGGCATCGGCGATCAGCTTCACAAATCCGTCCGTCTCTCCCTTCACAAGGGATTTTCCATGATCGGCAAACGGATAGCTCGCCTCACTGACCCGATACCCAGCCTCTCTCGCCTCCTGCCCAGTCATGCCGCAGAAAGCCATCTGGGGCTCGCTGAAGCAGGCAAAGAGTTTAAGCCGATAGTCAACAACTACCTGCTTGCCTCCTTGCAACAGAGAGGCTGCATTCTTCGCGGCAGCCTCTCCTTGGGCGATGGCAATATGAACCACTTCGTAGGGACCGCAGCAGTCTCCCGCCGCAAAGAGATGTGATGCCGTCGTGCGTTGCTCCTGATCCGTGCAGATCCTGGATCCCTCCAGATCGACTCCAGCCTTATCCAGACCAAGTCCCCGAATTGCAGGACGACGGCCAAGAGCATTGAGCACAAGTGCTGTTTCGATTCGCATCTCGACCCCGTTGAGTTCGTAGAATACGGTTCTTGCAGCGCGGGTATTCTCGATCCGCTTCAACCGGGTTCCGCACTGCACGCTCATCCCACGATGCCTGAAGGCCTCGGCAAGCCCATTAGCCACATCATGATCTGATCCGGTCAGCAGCTGGGTGTTTCGCTGGAGAATGGTCACCCTGGTTCCCAATGCATCGAGATAGTGAGCCATTTCCAGAGCAACGGGACCTCCACCCAGCACAACGGCGGATTCAGGAATATCCGTCAAGTCGAGCATGTCATCGCTGGAAAGACAAAACTCGATGCCTGTTAAATCGGGACGATTGAGCACAGACCCCGTGGAGATGCAACCGCTTCGGAGGGTGATCGTTTGTTCTCCGCCGCTTCGCAGGTGAATCTTAAGGGTGAATGGATCGAGAAACTCCGCCATTCCCCTGATAAAATCAAATTCACCGCTTGCCAGCTGCTCTTGGCGGTATTTGGCAAACTCACTTATCAGTTGATTTTTGCGGGCGATGATTTTCCCCGCGTCGAAACCTATTTTCTCCGCACTCAGTCCAAACTCGGCGGCATGACGCATCGCCCGAAAGCGGTTGGCCGACTCAATCAGGGTCTTGCTCGGCATACACCCCCGCAGAATACAGAGCCCCCCAACCTCTCTGCCACCTTCGATCACCACGGTCGAAAGCCCAAGGGAAGCAGCAGTTCTAGCGGCGGCATAACCGCCGCTACCGCCACCAATTACCGCAAAGTCGTATGAGTGCATGCACTTACTTCTGATCCCAAAGGAAGACTTTGCAAAGCTTTCCTGTGTACCCCAAGATGTAGTACCTACCTTGCCTTCACCTCCCCAGATCGTGTGTTTTTCAGATAAGAAAGGGGAAAAAAGCGTTGCCCGACAGCCTGCCTGTCCCTACCCTTCTTACATAAGAAACCGTTCCTTTTCCCCAGATCAGGAATCACAAAACATTCTGTATTTCTCATGGCTAAAAACCCACCTTCCGAACCCATTATTCCCCTCGACGACAGCGATCTTCCGGAGAAGCAAAACACGGCGGGCGGTGCCGTCTATGGAGCTGCCCAAATCGACAAGCTTGAAGGACTCGAAGCCGTCCGCAAGCGACCCGGCATGTACATCGGTGATCCCGACGAAAGGGGGCTCCACCATTGCGTCTTTGAGGTTCTTGATAATTCGATCGACGAGCATCTGGCTGGCTACTGCAATAAGGTCGAAGTCTCCATTCACTCCGATGGATCGGTCTCCATCCGCGATAATGGCCGCGGCATTCCCGTGGAGATACATCCGAAGTTCAAGATTCCAACCTTAGAACTGGTCATGACCAACCTCCATGCGGGAGGTAAATTCGACCAGGGAGCCTACAAGTATAGCGGCGGTCTTCACGGTGTTGGTGCGAAGTGTGTCAATGCGCTCTCCACATGGTTCAAGGTGGAAGTGATGCGCGAGGGACAGGTGCATTTCATGGCGTTTGCGCAAGGAAAGACCACTCAGAAACTGACTGTTCTCAGCGAACTCAAAAATAAAAAGCAGACAGGAACCTTCGTCACCTTCCTGCCCGATCCGGAAATCTTCACCATCACCACGACCTTCAAGTTTGAGCGACTTGCAGGACGACTCCGCGAACTTGCCTTCCTCAATCCGGGCATCGAGATCAACCTGACCGATGAGCGGGATGATGGAGATCACAAACCGCGTCACGAGACCTTCTTTTACAAATACGGCATCGTGGAATTTGTCAGACAGCTTGGTGAGACCCGTCAGGTGATTCATCCCAAGCCGATCGTAGTCTCTAGACAGAGGGATGAAATATTTGTCGATGCCGTTCTTCAGTATAACGACTCCTATAACGACCAGATTCTCTGCTTTGCCAACTCCATTCCCAATCCTGATGGCGGCACGCATCTCACCGGTCTGCGCACGGCGCTCACACGTGCCATCAATCAATATGCTAAGGCCAACGGCCTGCTGAAAGAAAAGGACCCCGCTCTTTCGGGTGACGATGTCCGTGAAGGACTTACCGCGGTACTAAGCGTCAAACTCCCTCATCCCCGGTTTGAGTCTCAGACCAAAGTCAAGCTGGTCAATACAGAGGTTGAGGGCGTGGTCAATTCGGCCCTCTACGAGGGTCTCATGGATCACTTCGATCAGAATCCACCCGTTGCCAAAAAGGTGATTGAAAAAGCTCTGACGGCAGCAAGAGCGCGTGAGGCCGCTCGCAAAGCGAGGGAAACCGTTCGCAAAAGCGCACTCACCGGAGGAGGACTTCCTGGAAAACTGGCGGATTGTTCCGAACGCGATCCTGCTCTGACCGAGCTTTATATCGTCGAGGGAGATTCCGCAGGAGGCAGTGCGAAACAAGGTCGAGATCGCCGCTTCCAGGCGATTCTACCAATCCGGGGCAAACTCATCAATGTGCAGAAGGCCCGTCTCGACAAAGTGCTCCAGAATACCGAAATCCAGACAATGATCACCGCCATTGGAACCGGTATCGGCGATGGCGATCAGGAAGGGGCGTTCAATATCGAGAAGCTCCGTTACGGACGCATCATCATCATGACCGATGCGGATGTCGATGGCTCCCACATCCGAACCCTGCTGCTGACATTCTTTTACAACCAGATGCCGCAGCTCATCCGCCGCGGCCATGTCTTCATCGCCCAGCCTCCCCTCTACCAGATCAAGCGCAAGAAACGGGAGGAATATGTCGATGACGATGTGCAGCTAAACCGCATCCTGATTTCTCTTGGAGCCGAGGAACTCAAACTGGTCAATTTCTCAGATAAAAAAGAAATTCCCTCTTCTCAACTCAAGGAAATTCTGGAACTGCTCGACAGGCTTGAGAAATCGAGCGAAGCGATCCGTCGGCTTGGCGGTGAATTTGAAGCCTACCTCGGCGCCCGTTCCCAGGAGGGAGTCATGCCAAGCTATCTCGTGGTGATCCGCACCGGCAACGAGGAGAGTGTGGAGTATTTCCACAACGAAACCGAATTGCGCGACTTTACCTCCTCCAACAGCGATCTTAATCTTTTTGAAGCGGAGGTTAGCGATTCAGAAAACGGGGATGCCCCGACGGAAAAAATCTCGAAGGCCGCCGCCAAAAACGTACGCCGTCGTCGCGCCCGACTGGTCGAGATCCATCAGTCCAAGAGCATTGAAAAACTCATCGGTGAACTTGCCAAAAAGGGCTTCAAGATCGAGCACTATGCCGATAGCACGACTCCTCTCTTCCAGCTTATTGACGGAGAAACAACGCATGATATTTTTGCCATTCCCCGCATCCTGGAGATCGTAAAGGAAGTCGGGCGACGCGGTGTGCAGATCAAGCGATTCAAAGGTCTTGGAGAAATGAACGCCAAGGAACTCTACGAGACGGCCATGAATCCCGAACGCCGCCGGTTCCTAAAGGTTGAACTCAATGATGACAACGCACTCGAAGCGGGCCGGATGTTCGACATCTTGATGGGTGATGTCGTCGAGCCCCGACGCATCTTCATTGAGGACAATGCCCTCAATGTCCGCAATCTGGATGTCTAGGAAATACGTTCTTTCTTAAAATCAAAAAGGCCCACCGTGAATTGGTGGGCCTTTTTTTGATTACTTTCGATATGACTCAGAAAGACTTCCCGATGGCAAAGACGCGGAAGCCTAGGTCCTTAAGCTCCTGATGAGGTAGAATGTTACGACCATCGAAGAAGAAAGCCGGCTTGAGCATCCCTTCAAAGATTTTCTGGAAATCGAGTTTCTTGAACTCATCCCACTCGGTGAGCACAGCGACACCATGTGCCCCAGCACAGGCTTCCAGCGCACTTTTCACGACGATAAGGTTCGGATTTTCGGCCTTGCCAAGGACATCTTCGCGGATTTGTTCCTCGGAAACCTGGGGATCATAGACATAGACCTTCGCACCTTCGGCAAGAAGATCGCGGCAGACGGAAATTGCAGCGGTCTCACGGGTGTCATTCGTATCCTTCTTGAAGGCGAATCCAAGGATTCCGATGTGCTTGCCACTGACCGTATTGAAAAGATCTCTGATAATGCGGCCTGTGAAGCGGGTTTTCTGCCAGTCGTTAATTTTCACGACACTTGCCCAGTATTCAGCAACTTCCGGTAGTCCGAAGTGCTCGCAGAGATAGGAGAGATTGAGGATGTCTTTCTGAAAGCAGGACCCACCGTAGCCGACTGAAGCCTTTAGGAATTTTGGGCCGATACGCGAGTCCCGACCGATGGCACGAGCCACTTCATCGACATCCGCCTCCGTGGCTTCACAGAGAGCGGAGATGGAGTTGATCGAGGAGATGCGCTGCGCGAGGAAAGCGTTGGCAACCAGCTTCGAAAGTTCGGAAGACCAGAGATTTGTCGTGAGGATTTTTTCCCGCGGTACCCAGCGGGCATAGATCGCAACCACCTTTTCAATGGCATCAAGTCCCTCGGGCGTCTGCTCTCCACCGATCAGCACACGGTCCGGATTTTCCAAATCCTCGATAGCCGTCCCCTCGGCAAGGAACTCAGGATTGGAGAGAACCTGAAAGGACGCCTTGGTCGAATTGGAACGTAGGATCGTCAGCAGTGCCGACGCTGTGCGAACGGGAAGAGTGCTTTTTTCAACAATGATCTTTGGCCCCTCGGCAACCTCAGCAATCATGCGCGCTGCTGACTCTATGTATTTGAGATCGGCGGCACGACCGGCCCCCTTGCCATAAGTTTTGGTGGGAGTGCCAACGCTGACAAAGATAATATCGGACTCACGGATGGCGGATTTGATGTCGGTGGAGAAAAAGAGGTTCTTTCCGCGAGCAGATTCAACGACTTCCTGAAGTCCGGGCTCGTAGACAGGAAGTTCAATTGAGTTCCAAGCTGCGATGCGCTGTTCATTGGGATCGGTGACGGTGACACGGATATCGGGACACTTGGCGGCAATCATGGCCATCGTGGGTCCGCCTACATAACCAGCACCGAGACAGCAAATTGAGAGGGAGGGAGAAGTCATGGAAAAACTGAAGGGCTAAGGGTGATATTTATAAATTATTTTTTGAAAAACACGCCTTGATCATTTGATCGCAAGGGACTCGCGGAAGTAGGCAATCGTTTTTTTGATCCCTTCCTCAAGCGGCACCTTGGGCTCCCACCCGAGTGTCTCCCGCGCAAGAGTGATGTCCGGCTTACGTTGCTTGGGATCATCGACTGGAAGCTCCTTGTGCGTGATTTTGGAGGAGCCTCCCACTTTTTTTAGCACCAGTTCGGCAAGCTGGAGCATCGTGAATTCACCCGGATTTCCGAGATTCATCGGTCCTACAGTTTTATCCTGCTCCATAAAGCGGATGAACCCCTCGATAAGATCGTCCACAAAACAGAAGGAACGCGTCTGCGAGCCATCCCCATAAACAGTGATGTCATTGCCCTTCAAGGCCTGCACGATAAAGTTCGAAACCACGCGTCCGTCGTCAGCAAGCATTCGTGGGCCATAGGTATTGAAAATACGAATGACGCGAATATCGACTCCATGCTCGCGGTGATAGTCAAAGAAGAGCGTCTCAGCACAGCGCTTGCCTTCATCGTAACAGGAGCGGAGACCGATCGGATTCACATGCCCCCAGTATCCCTCCACCTGTGGATGCACAAGAGGATCGCCATAGACTTCGGAAGTCGATGCCTGAAAGACACGGGCTTTGACACGCTTGGCCAGCCCAAGGCAGTTGATGGCACCAAGCACGGAGGTCTTCATCGTCTTGATCGGGTTATACTGGTAGTGCGGCGGTGAAGCGGGGCAGGCGAGATTATAAATGCGATCCACCTCGTACTTGAAATGATCGATAACATCGTGACGAACCAATTCAAACCTTGGATTATCAATTAGATGCAGAATATTGGCCTTGCGACCTGTGAAAAAATTATCAAGGCAGATCACCTCATGACCCTGACCTATCAGACGATCACAGAGATGAGAACCGAGGAATCCGGCTCCGCCGGTAATCAGGATACGCATAGGTGTGACAGGATAGATAAAAACCCCCTGAAAGGTAAAGCCTCATGGAAATATGATTGTTAGCTTATCACTGAGGAAAACGGGTCTGAAAAGCTATCCCACTTCTTTCCTGAATAAAAAACTAGATGCAATCATTCTCCCAACACTCTGAGAAAGTCTTTCTTGGTCGGCCCCTGCCCAACCATTGCGAGGCTGATCGTCTCATTCCGGAATAGTTCCCGGGCGAGTGACTGAATTTCCGAAGGGGTTACCCTTGCAAGCGTAGCGTATATCTCTTCGGGAGGAACAATCCGTCCCAGCGTGAGAAGCAAAGTGCCGAGTCGATAGTTCTGCGTGGCAGCACGTTCCAATGCCATACGACTTGTCCCGATGGAATAGTCGCAGGCGCGGCGAAGCTCGGCGACGGATACCCCTCTCTCGGCAACACGACGGCATTCTTTCAAGATCAGTTTAAGGGCTTTTGTCACATTGCCTTCATCCAGTCCGAGGGAGATGTCAAAGGAGCCGCAATCGGCATAAACCGAGAGGGAACTACTGATAGAATAACAGAGGCCACGGCGTTCCCTGAGCTCTTGAAAAAGTCGTGAACTCATGTTTCCTCCAAGAATGATATTAAGCAGGGAGGCTATGTGCCTGCGGGGATCCCTGACTCCGACTCCACGAAATGAAAGAGCCAGCTGGCTCTGCTGACTCTCACGCGACGCGATAAAAATGCGGGGTATTGTCTGCGGCACCGGAGCCTTGAAGAAGGGAACGCGATGACCTCTTCCGTGATTTGGAAGTTTGCCGAAAAGCCCGGATGCCAGTTTGACGACCTCGCCGTGATCTACAGCTCCAGCTGCGGTGAAAATTGTCCGTCCCGCATGATAATGTCCCCTAAGGTGATCGAGGAGATCCTTTCTGGAGATCGAGGCAAGGGTACTTTTGGTTCCTGTGATCGGACGGGCAAGGGCGTGGCCCTTCCAAGTCTGCCCGTTTAGAAGTTCATGCACATACTGGGCCGGTTCGTCCCGAACCATTTCAATCTCTTCGGCGATGACCCCGCGTTCCCGTTCAATCTCCGAGGGATCAAACCGAGAATTCTGATACATATCCGCAATGACGCTGGACACGCGGGGAAAATGATCGACGGATGCAGCAGCATAATAGCAGGTTCGCTCCTCATCGGTGAAGGCGTTGAGATCGCCGCCAACACCTTCAACTTCCTCGCTGATCTGCCTCGAGGTGCGCCTCTTCGTCCCCTTGAAGAGAAGATGTTCCAGAAAATGGGAGATGCCGCTCAGACGCGCTGATTCAAACCGCGCTCCCACGGCACACCAGATGCCGACAGCCGCGGTCTGCGAGGCAGGCATGGCACAGGTGGCCACCTTGAGTCCGTTAGGAAGCGTGGAAACCTTGGCCAGATGCGTAATCTGGGGCAGTGTGCCGGATGAAAGGGTGCGGGCGTTCACGAAAAATTAGCGATTTCTATCCTGGAGGATGGCCCCGGCGACAGCTAGGTCGTAAGGCCATGTGATTTTCATATTTGGCTCCAGATTCTCTACGAAAGGCACTTGCCAACCGGCAGACAGCATCACGGAGACCTCATCGGTCGGTTTATCAGCGGTTACTTCATCAAGAAGTTTGAGCAAAGTTGCCAACTGGAAAACCTGTGGCGTCTGCATCGCCCAGAGTCCCGTACGATCCACCGTCCTGACAGCGCACTGATTCTGATCGGACTGGTGGAGCGTGTCTGTGACGGGCACTGCCGCCGCAGAGGCTCCGTTCAAAGCGGCAGCTTGAAGGCAGCGGGTGATGAGCTTTGGGAGGATCAAGGGCCGTGCCGCATCATGAATCGCTACCAACTCAATGGACGGGGGAAGAGTTCGCAATCCATGCGCGACGGATTCGTGACGGTGAGCACCGCCGGCGATAACGTCCAGAAGTTTTGAAATTCCTGCCTCTCGTGCGATATCGCGAAATTTCTCTTCACTCCCGCTTGGTGCCACGACGACGATGGACGAGATGGAGGGCGTCTGCTCAAAGGCCAGCAGTGACCATGCAAGCAGGGGCTTCCCTGCCACGACCAGCGTGAGTTTGTCACCGCCAAACCGACTTCCCGATCCACCACCCACAATCACGGCGGCTGAAGCGGTCAACGGATGGGTGTCGGAAGAGGACATGGGAGAAGAGCAGTTGGTGTGAAAATGTTTTTTAGCTCTATCGGGTGTGGTGCGTCGGTTCCGGGGAGATGTGAAGGTCGAGAAACGCCATTTCTGACTTCCTCCCCTTGCCTGTCGTCTTTCGTCTGATTTTTCAGTATTACTTTACGAGAGCAGCTTCTGCACCTCGGCACTCAGAATCTTGCCATCGGCGCGTCCATTGGCTTTTGCCTGGGCAGCTTTCATGACGGCACCCATCTGTGCCTTGGCAACACCCGTTGGTGTTCCAAGTGCCGCTCCAACCTCTGCGATGGCTTCTTTCACCAGAGCTACGATTTCGTCCAGGGTAAGCGGTGTCGGAAGATAAGCTGCCAGAAGTACAATCTCCTCCTTCTCCTTGGCGGCAAGCTCAGGGCGACCCCCCTGCTCAAATCCCGCAGCAGCATCCTCGCGTTGCTTGATCTGCTTGCGGAGAATGCTCGTCGCCAGCTCATCATCGACAACAGCATCAGCGCCTCCCTTCTCGATTGCGGCGTTCTTGAGTGCGGCCTTCACCATACGCAGTGTGCTTAGCCGGGTTGCTTCACGGGTTTTCATGGCTTCCTTGAGGTCGTGATCGATCTGTTCTGCGAGTGTCATAGGGATGGTATTGGTGCTTTTTTTGTAAGCTCACCACCCTACGCGCTTGAGTTGAACTCGTAAATGAATTCTCCTATGGGCATGTCCGTTCGCACACGCTTCGCCCCATCCCCCACCGGTCTTCTTCATGTCGGAGGGGCCCGCACCGCTCTCTTCAACTGGATTTACGCTCGCAAACATGCAGGAGTCTTTGTCCTGCGTGTCGAGGATACAGATCATTCTCGCAATACTCAGGAGGCGCGACAGGTCATCCTTGACGGCCTTCACTGGCTCGGTCTCGACTGGGATGAAGGTCCGCAGAAGGGTGGCAACTTCGGCCCCTACTACCAGAGCGAGAGAAATCATATTTATGAGGAATATCTCAGCCGCCTCGAAAAAAACGGCCATCTTTACGAGGATCATGGAGCCATCCGCTTCCGCTCCCCACGCGAGAAAGTGATCCTACAGGACGAGATTTGTGGCAGGATTGAGTTTGACCTTACCAATCCCGGCACTCATCCCGACATCACCCTGCGCCGTCCCGATGGATCATGGATCTTCCATTTCGTGAATGTCGTGGATGACATCGAAATGAAAATTTCCCATGTCATTCGCGGTGAAGATCATCTTTCCAATACCCCGAAGCATATCGAGCTTTACAAAGCCCTTGGTGCGGAACCTCCCCGTTTCGCCCACATGCCCCTCATCCTCAACCGCGATGGGAGCAAGATGAGCAAACGCGATGAGGGAGCCGCACTCGCCTCCTATCCCGAGCAAGGCTATGCCCCGGAAGCTGTCCGTAACTATCTCTGTCTTCTCGGATGGTCGCCAAAGGACAATCGCGAAATGATCTCCATCTCTGATGTCATTTCCATCTTTGAGCTGAGTCAGATCAACCGCCGCAACGCCGCATTTGATTTGGCCAAATGTTTCTGGCTGAACGGGCAGTATCTCATGCAGATGGATCTGGCCCGCTACACCGAGTTGGCCATTCCCTTTCTGGAAAAGACAGGCATCTCATGGCCAAGTTATGAGTCCCTGGAACAGGTACTCTCCATAGTAAAACCAAAGCTCAAACTGCTCAGGGATCTCCCCGAATGGGTTACTCCCTTCTTCACGGAGGAATTCCCTTATGACAACCAATCAGTGGCCAAGAGCCTCCAGGGAAATGACAGGGGGGCGAGTGCCTCAGCTCGCCTTGAGGCGCTTTCGACAGCCTTTGCGGAGCTTCCTCTCTGGAATGCATCGGCACTGGAGACTTCTCTCAAGGAGACCGCAATCAAGCTCGGAGTCAAGACCGGCGAACTGGTACACCCCGCCAGGGTGGCGGCAAGCGGACGATCTGTTGGTCCCGGACTTTACGAGATGCTTGAAATCCTCGGCCCTGAGCGTACCTTGATCCGCTTTGCAGCCGGAGCAATCAAGGCCATTGCTTAATCAACCGACCGTTTCACCAATCATGCCGCAGCTGGTTTACGCAGCAGAGGATCTCGCCGGTGACGGGATGCTCTTCCGGGATCTGTCACTTGATGGGAATCCCTGCCCGGCTCGGCTCGCTGTCTTTGGGGATCCTGTTGCCCATTCCAAGTCCCCTCAGATGCACAATGCTGCACTCAAGAAACAAAAGAAACATCTGCAATATGTCCGCATTCAGGTAGCGGAAGACCAACTGGAAGGGGCATTACGGAATCTTGAACCGGCTGGTTTCCTTGGAACCAATCTCACCATTCCCCACAAACAGGCAGCTCTGGAATTCATGGATGAAATCACTCCTGAATCACGGCTCATGGGTGCGATCAATACCGTCGCCCTGCGCGAGGGAAAGCTCCATGGATACAATACCGATGGCCCCGGATTTGCAGCGGCGGTCAATGAATCCTTCGGTGTCGGGCTGGGCACCCTCCGGGTTCTTATTCTAGGGGGGGGTGGCGGAGCAGGTAGAGCCATTACCGTGCAATGCGCCTTGGCCGGATGCCCCACAATCTTTATAGCGAATCGAACGCTCGAAAAGGCACAACTACTTTCGGAAGAAATCGAAGAGAATCTGGAAAAATCAATCACTCCGATCCGGCTTTCTCCGGCAGCGCTTGAAAATTCCACTTCCTGTGTCGATCTCATCGTCAACGCCACTTCACTAGGCATGAAGGAGGCTGATTCTTCTCCGCTTCCGGATGGAATCCTGACCAAGGATCATCTTGTTTATGACACCGTCTATAGCGGCGGCACCACTGCCCTCACCAGACAGGCACAGGCAGCCGGGGCCCGATACGCCAATGGTCTCTCCATGCTGATCCATCAGGGCGCACTCGCTTACGAAATCTGGTTTAATGAGCCGGCACCTTTGGAAACGATGCGTGCCGCCCTCGAAGTGTCGGTCAGGGAATAATTTCCGTCCCAACCCCCTCCTCAGAAAAGGCTTCCAAAAGAACCGCATGAGGCACTCCGGCTCCAAGCAGGTGGACTTTGCCGAGACCTGATTTTCCTCCTACCCCGGCCAGTGCCTTTGTTGCGGAGCGGACTTTGGGAATCATGCCCCCGGCGATGATGCCCCGCTCGATCAGTTCTTCGGTCTGTGAAGCGGTGAGACTGTGGATGAGTGAAGAGGGATCGGAGGGGTCGTGCATCAGTCCGGGCACATCACTGAGAAAAATCAACTTGGTTGCGGGCAGAGCCGCGGCTAGGGCGGCGGCTGAGACATCTGCGTTGATGTTCATCGGCTGCCCGGTGGCAAGGGCACCAAGTGGAGAAATCACCGGCACGAAATCCTGATCCAGAATCTGACGGATACGATCAGGATTAACTTCCTCAGCCTCTCCCACAAATCCCAAATCAACCTCCTTGCCATCGGCACCCCTGATGGAAGGAAGTTTTTTCGCGGTGAAAACTTCTCGCCCCGAAAGTCCGACTGCCTTGACCCCAAGCTTCGCAAGCTGCCCGACGATGCTGGGATTGACCTCATCATCCAGAACAGAGCGGACGATTTCCACTGTCGCGGCATCGGTCACGCGTAATCCGCCTACAAACTGAGGTGTAAGTCCCCGCTCCTTCATCTTAGCATTGATCGCCTTGCCACCGCCATGCACGAGTACCACCCGGATACCAACGGCATCTAGGAAAGCGATATCAACCAGGAATCGTTCTACCTGTTCCTCTGCCTCCATCGTGCTGCCGCCATACTTGATAAGAAAAATACCGCCCCGGAAGCTCTGAAGATAAGGAAGAGCTTCAAGCAAAGTTTCTGCCCGTTGACGGGCTGTGATCTGGGATGCCATTGAATTTACCTATTTGGAAGAAGAGGTGTTTTCATCGCAAAGGTGCAGGAAAGCAAAGCCGGAATCAGAAAGAACGCTGTAGATCCATCTGCCATTTTTCCTGAGTTCATGAGTTCCATATTCGCCATCACTCAGCTCTAAAGCGAAAACTCCGTGAGATTCAGCCGGACATAATCCTCAGTCAGATCGGTTGTGAGCAATCGCGCCTCACCCTTGCCACAATTCAGATCCAGCGTCACCGCAAACTCCTTCTTGGCAGCGATCTTCCGCAATTTGGCCTCACCCTTCGCATCCTGACATTCCATGCCGTTTTTGGCAGCGTACATCCTATCGTAGCTAATTTCAGCCTTACTCGGATCGAACTCAACCCCTGCATAGCCAGCGGCACAGAGGATACGCCCCCAGTTGGGATCACCTCCCGCCCAAGCCGATTTCACAAGCTGGGAATTGGCAATAGAGCGGGCGATCTGATGAGCATCAGTATTCGATTTCGCTCCAGTCACCGTGAGTGCAATCACTCGCGATGTCCCCTCCCCGTCGGCCACGATGGCCCGGGCAAGATCGGCACAGACAAAGTGCAGGGCTTCGGTGAAGATTTTCTTTTCTTTATTTGACTTAATCACTGTATTGGATACGCCATTTGCGAGCAAAAGCACCGTATCATTAGTGCTGCAATCTCCATCCACACTAATGCAGTTAAAGGTTTGTGAGACCACTTCGCTGAGTGTCCTTTGCAGGAAAGCCGGTGGCACAGTGGCATCGGTCGTGATGACACAAAGCATCGTCGCCATGTTGGGTGAGATCATGCCGGCACCTTTGGCCATGCCTCCAATGCGGAAGAAGTTCTTGCCCATCTTCACCTCGTAGGCTGATTGCTTGGGCACCGTGTCACTCGTCATGATTGCCTTGGCAGCCTCAGTGGCAGCGGCGGGTGTATCCTGCAAGGACCATGCTGCATGCTCGATCCCTAGGATCATTTTGGCTATCGGAAGCTGCACTCCGATCCGACCCGTGGAGCAAACAAGAACTTCGTTGAGTGGAATATCCAGAGCAAGGGCTGCTGCAATTGCCGTCTCCTCGGCAGCTTGTTCACCAGGCTCACCCGTACAGGCATTGGCATTGCCGCTATTGAGCAAGATCGCGGAAGAACGACCATGCTCCAGATGAGCACGAGAGAGTAGAACCGGTGCAGCTTTTACCAGATTCGTGGTAAAGACTCCTGCTGCAGCAGCTGGTGTGTCGGAGACGACAAGGCAGAGATCATGACGCAGCGTGCCATTCGCCGGACTCGATCGCTTGATACCGCAAGCAGAGGAGGCGGTTGAAAAACCATCAGCGGCATTTACGCCACCGACAATGCGTTTAAGAGATGAGGACATCGTATGAGTAAAAGGTGGAAAAGTTGGAAAGTGGAAAGTTTTGAGAGTGGTTCTAGAGGAGCCCTGCTGTCTCGGAAAGTCCTGCACGGATATTGAAGCATTGAACGGCCTGACCTGCGGCACCCTTCACCAGATTGTCGATCACAGAGAGGATCACAACCCTGCCCGTCCGAGGCTCATCGAAGATGGCGATATCGCAGAAGTTCGTTCCCGTGACAAATTTCGTCTCTGGCGGCGTTTCCCTTAATCTGACAAATGGCTCAGCATCATATGCCGAGTGAAGAGCAGCCTTGAGGTTGCTAGTTTTCTTACCTGCCGCAGCAGTCGCCACGATCGTCGTATGCATCCCCCTGGTCATCGGTGCGAGATGAGGAATGAATGTCATCACAACCTTGCTTCCGGCAGCATGGGAGAGCTGCTGCTCGATCTCGGAGAGATGCCGATGCCGAGGCACTCCATAGGCTTTCATATTCTCATTGCACTCGGCATAAAGATATTCGGTTGCAGCTTTCCTGCCTGCACCACTCACGCCACTTGCACTAGAAACGACGATTCCGGTCGGATCGAGCAATCCAGCTGCAAGCAGAGGTTGGAGAGGTAACTGGATACTGGTGGGATAGCAACCTGCACAGGCAATAAGCGGGGAATTTCTGATTCCCTCCCGGGACAATTCAGGTATCGCATAGATTGCCTGTGCCAGTAGCTCAGGAGCCGGATGGGCACCTCCATAATAATCGGCATAGACCTCAGCATCCCTGAGTCGAAAATCGGCGCTCAGATCAATAACGATTTTGCCTGCCTTGAGCGAGGCCACGGCATAATCGGCTGCGACACCATGGGGAAGTGCGAGAAAGATAATCTCTGCATCACATTGGGCGACATTCTCTGGAAGCGCATCATAAAAAGGGACAGAAGCAATCTGATGACCCGTGAAACGAGGCATCACCTCTCCCAAGGTCTTACCTTGGTACTGCCTGGAAAAAAGTGCACTAACTTCCGCGTAGGGATGCCGATCTAGAATTGCACAAAGCTCCTCGCCGCCATAGCCGCTGGCACCGACGACGGTTACCTTCCGAACAGACAAGTCGTGGGAATTTATGGTGTGGCTCATGAGCTGTAGAGACTAGGAGAGCTGATGCAGGGGGAAAAGCTGGAAAAGATCCTTCCGTGCGAAAACTTGCTTGCACCATGTCATGCGAACCACGATTCTTCAGAGTCTCGCTAGTCTGAGGCGGGCTGTAGCACAGCTTGGTAGTGCGCTTGAATGGGGTTCAAGAGGTCGTGGGTTCGAATCCCGCCAGCCCGAGTCTCAGTATCAAGGACTTACGGGCCTATCCGACAAAAACCGACAGTTCAGTGTCTGCATACGGTTTAAGAGAAACGCTTATGGCCAGTAGAATTATCAAGTCCAAGAAAAAGGTCTCCAACCCCATAAACACTGCCTCTACGGGTGCCTCTGGGGTAAAAAAATATGGCCGCGATTGGGGTGAAATGAGTGATCTCCAGATCGAATTGATGTGCTTCAAAAATGGTCTTTCTGTGGCCGATGGCGGGCTGGGTCAGGCAGAGCATTTCTGGAACATTGTGGCCATCTGTTGGCCTGCCTCGAGCAGGAAACCTTTCCTTCGAAATCCATGGGGCGAGAGGATGATCGACCAGTGGTGCAAGCACCGTTTTTGTTCGGTGAGTGGGTGCGCCAGTTCCTCCAAGACCGATACCGCCGCCGTCTGGGGGATCATTAACTGGCTCTGCGCCCCGCTCGACACCAAGGTTCTTTGTACCAGTACGACTCTCCGTGAGAGTAAGAAGCGTATCTGGGGATCGATCGAGGACTATTGGAACGCCTTGGATGATGATATTCGCTCCGTTGGAAAGCTTGCCAGTTCCTTCGGTCTTATTCGCTTGAGTGAGACCACAGGATTCAAGGCCAGTGAGAAGTGCGGTATCGAGTTGGTTCCCGGTGAAAAGAAGCGGGAGAAAGAGGCCACGGGAAAGATCATTGGTATCAAAAACAAGCGAGTGATCATGATCGCCGATGAGTTGCCTGAACTCTCCCCCGCCATCATGCAGGCCGTCATTTCCAACTGGACAGCCAACCCATACTGTCAAGCCATCGGCCTTGGAAACCCTGCCAGCTACTTTGATGCTCACGGGATCTTTGCCACTCCCAAGGACGGGTGGAAGAGTATAACTCCAAATGACTTTGAGTGGGAGACCATCTATGGCAATGCGATCCGCTTTGATGCAACGCTCTCCCCAAATGTGCTGGCCAACGATGACAAGCTCTACCCGTGGCTCCCCACTTGCGCTCGACTCGCCGAGGCGAAGGAAAAGATGGGCGAAGATTCCTTTGGTTTCTGGAGACAATGGAGAGGGTTCTTCCCTCCCGAGGGCGGCGAACAAACAGTGTACTCCGACACCGACATCGTTTTCTTTGGTGGTGATCAAACTAAGGTAGAATGGGCTTCCCCACCGATCCCTGTCTGCGGGTCTGACCCCGGATACACCAACGGAGGAGACCGTACAATCAACTACCACGGGTTCCTTGGGGATGAGTTGGATACTGGTATGAGTGTGCTTCTCTTAACGGGGTACGAGGTTCTCAAGGATGATATGACCAACAAGACGGTGCCCCGAAACTTTCAGATTGCACGAGCCTTCAAGGACGATTGTTTGAAGCATGGTGCGACTCCTCGCCACTCTGCGGTAGATGTGTCTGGATCTCCAGCCTACGGGGACATTGTCGCCCGCGAGTGGAGCAGTGAGGTTTACCGAGCCCAGTTTGGTGGAAATTCCAGCAAGAACCGTGTGGGTGAGGATCGGGCCATGGCCAAAGATCGGTACTCCAATCGGGCTACAGAGCTTTGGTTCGAATCGAGAAACCACATGGAGAGTGGCCAGATCCGTGGAGTCTGTGCCGACCTAGCTCGCGAGCTGACAGCCAGACGGTACACCACGGGAGGAACTGCGGGAACTCCCGATGCCACCGTGGCCGTGGAGAGCAAGAAAAAGATGAAGGCTCGTACAGGACAAAGTCCCGACATCGCCGATGCTTTTCTCGTTCTCTTCGACTTATGCCGTACTCGCCTCGGGTTGAAGCTCAAAACGGGAAGAGTGATCGCTAAAAAGAAGGCCGAAAAGTGGAACAACTTCAAAAATAAAGCCCTCGGAGGGGGTCAGGGAAGGAGGAAAATGAACTTCAAGAGCATGATTCTGGAGGGGAACGGCCCCCGAGTGTCCCTTGGAGGGGCAAGAAATCTTAATTTAGTTCGTTGACACGCGGTTTAAGTTGTCGTATTCAACCTTCACACCAGCACCATGGCCGCCAAAGTAACCCCAGCTAAAGATCCAGCAATCCAATCCGGGCAGGAGCTCGCCGTGTTCCCTCAGAAAGGAAAGCCCCAACCTCGGGTTAAGGATCTCAAGTCCCTGTTCTCGGTCTATACCCGCTTTTTACGCGACGACCAGAAGAGCGCATTCAACCGCTCTCTTGTTCGCGAAGCCGCTGATGGGGCTCCTCCATATACGGATGAGTCCATCGAGATGGATGGGAGGTTCAACTTGAACTTCCACGACCTTTCCGGGTTACTCGAGGAACGGAATGCAACATACACTGACTTAATTGATTCGCCGTCCGAGTTAGCCCGGTTCTTTTTCCCATCCACCGTTGACGAAGTTGGAGACAACGACCGCGAAGAAAAAGCGGCCATCATCGCCGAGGAGTTCACGGTTCTCAATCGCAACGACTGGGCCGACTTCTATCCCAACTGGGATTACTTGGTCAACGAGCTCAACCAGCACGGGCTCTCCATGGCTTACTTCCCCGACGAGGACACATGGAAGTGGAAAGCCGCTGGCATGGATGACTTCCTTATTCCCCGTCAGTGCCGCGCCTCCGAGGATGCGGTGGACATTCTGTTTATCAGGGACAAGATCCCTGTTCATATTTTCTATAAGTTTGTCGCCGACCCAGTCATTGCCAAAGGAGCGGGATGGAATGTCGATGAAGCCCGTTCGGCCTTGGTTCGCGCCACGCTCCAAAGTTATTCGAAGGGCCGCACATGGGGCCGCTACTGGAACCAAGTGGTCGATGAGCTGGCCAACAACGATTACCACTGCACCTACTCCAAAGCGACTGATGTGGAGATCGTTCATGCTCTGGTACGCGAGTACGATGGCTCCTACTCCCACTACATGTTCCAAGAGGACGGCAGAGGGAATGACTTTGTGTTCCAACGCCGTAGCCGCTATGTGGCCAACGAAGATCTCTTCACGATGTTCACCGCTCGTGTTGGACACAACGGAAAGTACCACAGCGTTCGTGGCGATCTTTGGAGGGCTTACCCAGAGGCTCAAGCCCTGAATCGTCTTCGTTGTGCAGCTCTGGATTCCACTGCCCACTCGATGGCCATCTTGCTCCAGCCAAATGACCCTGAGGCCATGGAGGATTTCGCCCTTGTTCTCAACGGCCCTGTCGCGTGGCTCCCACCCGAGGCCACCTACATCCAACGCCAGACTTCCCCCAATCTTGCCCAGAATGTTCTGCCCATGGTGCAGGATCTCTCGAGCGTCATGCGTACCAATCTGGGTCTCCCCGGCCCACAAGGAAGTACTCAGGATCCCGCCGAGCTTCTAGACAGGCCCTTTATCGATTGGGATTCGGTAAAGAAAGATCCCGACTTCGCTGCCAGTGCTCCTGCGAATAAGGTGGAGCAGTGGAAGAACTGGAGTAAGTATGCCAGCGACTACTGGGATAATCAGTTCAAGATATCCGACCAAAGCGGAGATGGACTACAGCCAGAACGGATTGGTACTGCCGAAGGACCCGAAGAATCTCGAGATACTACTCAGAGATGTTCACCAGAAAGGATTCCTCGATCTAGAACTTCTCTATCAGCTCAAAGAGAGGGAAGCAGTGAGAGATGTCGAGAAGGAGATTGCTGACAGAATCAAGAATCCGTTGGAGGAGGGGACTCCGATGTTTCAGCGAGTGTTTGAGGAGTGTTTGTCCTCGTAGACGCTGATTCTACGATTCTCTACAGACCAAAGAAAAACCCATCCCCGCCTTTGTATCGGCAGGAGATGGGTCTTCTGTGTCAGCTTGAAAAAATCTTTAGGCAGTCTTCTTCCTCCGAAGAACCATCAGCATTCCGATAGCTCCAATGCCGAACAGGGCGTAGGTGGAGGGTTCGGGGACTGCTGTGTAGCTGTAGGTGAGGGTGAGGGTTGTTGGATCCGAAATATTGTTGTAATTCGGTGATGGTGTTCCTCCAATAAGGGTGGCTGAGGTGGTGTCTTGCAGCATAAATGTCACGGATCCCGAGCCAATGTAGGGAGATATTGTCAGAATATTAAACGAAAAATTGTTTGCCAAGTACTGGGAAGGGGAGCTGTTGATGCTAAAAGTAGTGGATCCGTTTACCCCGCTAGTTCTCTTGGCAACTGGATTCAATCCTGACGTGAGAGTCGTTAACAGAGTTATGGTGGGAAGATTTGTTCCTACATTAAATTCATCTGGTTGATAGGAACTCACATAGAGGGAATTTATAATATTGGAGACATCAGTAGTGGAACTAGGACTTGAATTCACGATAGTGAAAGATCCTGCTGCAATACTTGTAATGGTGAGTTGCACTCCTGTTAGCGTGCCCAAGGAAGAGTCGAATTGATCAAAAAAGGAATCAACACCATCGTGGTCGACATCAAAAAAATTTGTCTGAGTCTGCACTGATGCGTTTGCTACTCCGGTGGCAACGAGTAGGGATAGGAGGAGCTTTTTCATGGGGATGATTGAATTTTTCTTTGTAGTATAAATATGTCAACTCCAAATGTCTGTAGCCCATAGCGATTCCGTAGCGACCTGCCAAACCCAGTTACCCGCGAACGCCGCGAGAGCACGAGCAAACAAACCATCCTCGCAACCGCGATCGAACTGATCAACGCCTACAAGGTGGGAGTAGTGAAAGCCGAAAGGATGTCGGATGATCGAGTGCAAGAGTATGCCAATGTTGACACAGATCTCGCTGGAGTCAATCTCTCGGAGCTTGTCAAGTTCTACAAGGAGCACATCGCACAGCAGAACAAGACCGTGTCTGCCGCTGCCAAAGAGTTCATGGCCGCAGGGGAGGATAACAGCCCCATCCACCAGAAGACTGTGCGCCTCCACCTCACACATTTCTGTGAACGCTTCCGGGGTCAAGTTGGTCATATAAGAGCAACGGATATTGACAAATACTTGAAGGACTACTTTCCTAATTTGAAAACTCGTCTCAACCATCGCATCACCATCTGTTCCATGTTCCGCTTCGCCCAGCGCAAGGGCTACCTACCTGTCGGCCCCACCGAGGCCGAGAAAAGTGAGAGGCCAAAAGTGCCTATCTCCAACCCCGAGGTCGTATCCCCGTCCGATCTAAAAAAGCTGTTGGGTTTATGCGAAGATAAGAAGATCAAAACCTATCTGCTTCTAGGAGCATTTGCTGGATGCCGAACGGCAGAAATTCAACGCCTCAAGTGGAGTGATTTCAAGGGAACTTCAATCATCCTCGGGCCGGGAATTACCAAGACCAATCGTCGGCGCATCGCCGAGATTTCGCCGAACCTACAAGCATGGCTGAAAGAGCTTCGGGGAAAAGAAGATGAGTTCGTGTCGTACCCAGAGAGCGAGGCGTACACCCTTCACAAGCACTGCAAAAAACTCTGCCGCAAAGCCAAGGTCAAATGGAAACCAAACGGCCTTCGCCACGCCTTCGTCTCTTGCCATCTGGAGCTTCATCGCGATCCATCCCGCACATCCAAGACCGCAGGGCATAGCCTCTACATGCTGGAAACATGCTACCTCAAGCTCGTTGACGCTGTGGAAGCCGCAGAACATTTTGACATTTTCCCTCCCGTTCCTACTCCAAAGGAGCATGAGGGAGACCGTGTTGAGAATCCTCTCAACGCAAACCAAACCCCGGCGTTATGCCTAACAAACTGAGCATCGATAAAAAGCGTTTAACCTATAATGAGTTCCCCGATGTGTTCTCTAGGCTAAACAAATGTGTAGAAAAATCCCGCATGGATCGGTCACTGGTCATTCGCAATGCAACGGCTGATTATGTCCGTGAACGGTCGCGTGGGAAGTTCACTCCCGCCCCATACTCGGCTCCCCGAGCCACACGATTCGGTGTGTGCCGTGTCACCTACGCAGAGTGGGTGGATGTGGAAGCCGAGCTGCGGGAGTATGCCCAAGCCGAAAGAAAAGATCTAACCGACATCCTCCGAGAGGCCGTCCATTCCTACCTATGCAAACTGAAATACTGAAGTACCACACCGTCAAAGAAGTCGCCGTGTACATGAAAGTGACGACACGCACCGTATCAAAATGGTTGAAATCTGGATTGCCTTACCATAAGGTGGGTGGTTCAGTGCGAATTGCACGAATAGATTTCGACAAATGGATTCTCTCTCATCGAACCTCATCCTCGCCATCGACCCCGGTGCTTCTGGAGGCTTTGCGTGGAATACCCAAGAGACGATCGGTGCCCAAAAAATGCCGAGTACGGAGGGCGACATCGTCTCTTTTATGAGGGGGTTTAATACGAAGGAATATACCGTCTTCATGGAAGAGGTAGGGGGCTTTATAGGAAAGGCCCAGCCCGGGTCGGCTATGTTCACCTTTGGGCGCAACACTGGCTTTCTTATTGGGGTCATCATGGCCCTCGGCTTCCGACTGGAGATGGTTCGTCCCCAGAAATGGCAGAAGGATCTTGGTCTGGGTACTGCGAAGGGCTGCGCCTCCAAGACCGAGTGGAAGAACAAGCTCAAGGCCCTCGCTCAACGAAAGTTTCCAACCGTGGATAAGATCACTCTGGCCACCTCCGATGCCCTTCTCATTCTCGACTACGCTCTGGCCCAATGATGACCCTGCTTCCCTACCAAGTGCCCCATGAGGCTCGGATGCTCCGTGCCTTCAATGAGCTTGGGTACGCCGTTGACGGTTCTGACCCCGGTACTGGCAAGACCTATGTGGGTTCCTCGATTGCAACCAAGCTAAACATGCCCGTGCTAGTGGCCTGCCCAAAGGTATCAGTACCTGTGTGGCGAAGGGTGCTTCAAGGCTTCGGAGTGGAGGTCATCGATGTGGTCAATTTTGAAAAATTGAGGACTGGGAATACTCCTTACGGGAGCTGGACGACCAAGAAGAAACAGTTCATGTGGAATCTCCCCCAGAACACTCTCCTTATCTTTGACGAAGCGCACCGCTGCTTACCAAAAGAAACTAGAGTGGCTACCCCGCATGGATACACAGAAATACAAAACCTAAAAGTGGGGGATATGGTAGAAACTCCACTCGGGCCTCGCCCAGTGACGGGTGTGTGGGAGACTCCTAGCAAGCCCGTGTGCCGAATCACCCACTCCAAAGGGGAGCTCGTTGGAAGCGCAGATCACCCAGTGTATGTCGTGGGAAAGGGGTTTAAGACGATTGACGCTATTGAAATACATGATATGCTTTGCATCTATGACATCAAAGAAGTGTCCCCAGTGCCATCAGCTATTCTCCGCGAAGAAAAAGCATCAAGTGTTTTGCGGGAGATCGTGCAAAACCAAGTTCCAGCACTCTCGACCGGGGGCGAGAAAAGCCCTATCCGAGCGAATGACGCAGCACCTTTTGAACCCCAATTCTCTGCTGATGAAGGCCATAAAGGATCGAATGACTCACAACAACCCCTCGAAGATACCCGAGATCAGAGAGAAAATATCCGAAGCCAGACGGGGAAAACCATTCCCAAACAGGAGAGGAGGAAATGGATCAGGGTTGACCCTTCCTCAGCAAACGCTGTCCTTATCCCTCCTAGACTTTATACCCGAGTACATCGTGTGGGCCTGCGGGAGGAACAAAGCAAAGTTGGAAGCTCACGAGGGCTGGCCCCTGATGCGGGTGGACTTGGCCGACCCAAAAACCCTAATAGCTATCGAGTTGGACGGAGGATCTCACAACACGCTGAAAGCCAAAATAAGGGACAAGAAGAAAGACGCTCTGCTGACGAACCGTGGCTGGATAGTTCTTCGCTTCAAAAACGAGGAGGTGCTTTCGAACTACCCCCGAATTGCACTCCAAGTGAGGTGCTATCAGTTAGAAAGGAGCCTAATTTCGAACCCCTGTTGGGGTCTCCCTCGACATCGAACCACTCGCGGTAGAGGACATTGACAAAGGCCAATGGTTCTCCACCCGTGCTGGTGGCTGCGACTCCGAGGAGTTCGGCTATACTCTTGGCAAGCAGATCTCCCCGCTCGGTGCCAATGGGTTTGATCGTAGCCGTTTCAAAGGCTGCGGTTTCGAAGTTTGCGGGATCAGCAGCGTTGTACTTGCTGTCGGCGTTGATGATGTCTGACATGGTAGTATGATGTGTTTTGGTTGGTGTTATTGACTTAGCGGTGGCGGTTGTTGCGGAAGCAAAGAAGGAGGATCACGAGTAGGGCGATGAGTAGATAGATGACTGCGGCGTGAACGACTCCACTCATACGGCTACAGGCTCGTGGAGCGGGGTTACAGTGCGACCAGTGAGCCTGCGCTCGGCTCTCCTGCGGAGTGCTTGAGCGTTTCCCATGTCACACCCTGCCTTGAGGATGATCTGTTTGCGGAGCCTGCGCCGTGCGAGCTCTCTGGTTCTCGCGTTCGCATAGAAGAGCTTCTTCCGTGCGGCGAGGGATTGAATCCAACCATCTGCTTTCAGTGGCTTCGGGATTGTTCTTCCCAACACAGAAGTTGAGGAATGACTTCAGATAGATGAATCGGGATCTCTGAGTGACCGGATGTGGCTTTGCTTCGATGAACTGTGTCCACATCGTTGGAATGATTTCTCTGATCCGCTTTCCATCGAAAGTCTCTTTGACCTCTTTGAGAAGAAAGGAATAATCCTTCAAAGTAACTGCTGCCAAATTCCTCTTCCGTTGTTTGAGAAGGAATTTATCGACACAGTCAGAAAGCAACGGTGATTGAAGATGCTGTTGCTGTTGGGAGAAGACTTCCACCGCCTTCATCAACACTTCATCGTCCGTAGAATGTCTTTCTAAGAGGCTGTAGGCGTATTCAGCCAATCGGACTTTCGTTGCTGAAAGATTTGTGGGCTGAATGGAAGTATTGATGCTTTGAGCAATCTTCTTTGCTTTGAGTAGTTCATACTGAGCTTTGATTCTTTCACCTTCTTTGGAGACCAATGCTCTCCAACTTCCGTTGGCTTTCACCATCAACACCCATACCTTTCGATCTTTTGCAAATCGGGGTTCGTTGATCTGCTCAATCTGTCCTTCGATCTCTTTGAAGTTCTTTGCCATACCACAATGGTGGCTGCCTCTCAGAGAGGCTCCACAGCTTTCTCCAACAATCTCCCTCTGTGATTCTGAAGGAGTTATAGAGACTCCAGAGGCAGATTCTATGCGGCTGTAGAGAGAACTACGTCGAATCGAAGAGGTTCCAGAGAATCACCGTTGCTCTGAGATGGTGGGTTTCATACCCTACAGCATCTTCCACCGTATAGTGGGTGGAGACTGTTCAGAATCAATGAGTTCTATCCCCTCTCAGCGGAGGCAGAGAGAATCGATGTCACAACGAATCCTCGAAACAACGAAATCGCTACGAGAGAATGTGAAAGCCAATAGGAATCCGTCGATAACCCGTAGAGGTAGATAGAATGAGGCTTCGCATCTCAATGGTTTAAAGCAATCTTGGGGTTCGAATCCCGCCAGCCCGATTTCTCGATATTCCAGAGAGGCTGTTCTCTCTGAAGAGGTTCCAGAGTGATGGTGGGGTAGCTGTTGGAAGAAGGTCGCTACGAATTCGCTACTGACTTTCATACACAGATCTGCCCAGTTCGTCACATTTTGCTCATTTTCATCACATTTTCAGCCAACCAGGCTTTACAACGCATTGACTTGAATACTTACTATCGTCATGAAATCCATGACCGTTGCAGAATACACTCTGACGCGCCTTTCCCAGCTAGGGATCGACAAGATTTTCGGAGTCCCCGGAGATTACGCGTTCTCTATCAACGATGCCGCAGAGCTTGTCCCCGGACTTGAATGGGTCGTCTGCGCTAATGAACTGAACGCGGCGTATGCTGCCGACGGCTATGCCCGTGTCCGGGGGGCGTCGCTCCTCACCACGACCTATGGCGTGGGCGAACTCTCCGCGATCAACGGTGTCATGGGGAGCATGGCTCACCGACTGCCCGTCTTTCATCTGGTCGGAATGCCGAGCGAACGCATCCAGAGGCAGGCCCTTATTACCCACCACAATCTCGGTGACACCAACTACGACCGATTTATTCCGATTTCAGGTGCCGCCGCATGCGTGACCGCTATCTTGACGCCGGACAACTGCGTTGATGAGCTCGAACGCGTGATACGCGAGGCTTTGCGACAGTGCAAGCCCGCTTACATCGTGATCTCGGAACTCTCCGGGTACACTCCTCTGATCGGCACTCCAGTCAACGGCAAGCCCATTGGACAGATCAAGCGCCAGCAAAGCGCACCTGCTGAGCTCGAGGCCGCCGTGGCCTCAATCATTGCCAGGCTTGAAAAGGCAAAGAATCCCGTCGCACTAGTCACCGCCCTGACCGCCCGCTACGGCATTCGCGACAAGGCTCGCGAACTTGTCAAAAAGATCAATCTACCCGCCGCGGTCACTCCGTGCGACAAGGGGGTTCTCGATGAGTCGATGTTGCAATACATCGGTCTATACAACGGGAAGAGGTCCGCCCCTCCCTCGGTCAAGCAGGTCATCGAGAGCGCCGACCTCGTACTCGACATCGGTGGAATGATCCCGGCCGAACTCAACACCGGACTCTTTTCGGATGACCTCGACCTTTCAAGGGTCATTTCCATCAGGGATAATCACGTCCAGTTCGGCGACAAGGTCTTTGCCAACACGACGATCAATGATGTGATCGAGGCTCTCCTTTCCGAGGTTACGCCTCGAACCGAGTCAGTCGTATCGGAGAAGGCCCAGCTTCCCCTCACTGGCAGCGGTTCGGATACACTCTCCTCCTCCACCTTCTATTCCCGGCTCCAGCGCCGCCTCAAATCCGGGGACACGCTAGTCATGGAGACCGGCACCTGTATGTTTCATCTGAACGCCATGCTTCTTCCAGAGGGGGTCGAGGCGGAAGGCCAGGGGCTCTGGGGCTCTATCGGCTGGGGAACTCCTGCAACCCTAGGCGTTTGCATGGGTAAGAAGAGCGGTCGTACTTGGATGGTCACCGGCGACGGCTCCCACCAGCTCACGCTCAATGAACTGGGCGTGATGGGGCGCTACGGCATCAAACCCGTGATCTTCGTCCTGAACAACGACATCTACGGCGTCGAGGACATGGTCAGCGAGCGTGGCCATATCTACGATGATCTGGCTAAGCTAAATTACCACCTCCTCCCTGAGGCTTTCGGTTGCAAGGGATGGCTTTCGGCCAAGGTCGGCACCGTCGCCGAACTGGAAGAGGTCCTCGCGAAGATCGATAAGCACGACGGGGCCGCATATGTCCAAGTCCTCATTCCCGAATCGGAAAGCCAGCCGCTACCCGCTGTGGATCTCGATAGGGATTACAAACTCAACATCCCACCCATAGGCTAAATAGCCTTGGCCGGAGCGGCACGCTGCTTGTGAAATAAACGGTTCTTAATCTTTTTCTCGAAAGACCCATCTCCTTCATTGGAGGTGGGTTTTTTTCTATGTAGGGACACCCTTAGTGGACTGACAGACACTCTTGAACCAATCCATTGAAGTCTCTGCTCTGCTTCAACTGACTGAGTATCTTCTGTTCAACCCCTTTGACTGATTCTCTCTGACGGAGCTGATAGGGCAACTTGGTTTCCGAAATAGCGACGGAATCGCTACAAACTGGAAAATGTAAAATTCTAATAATACGAATTCGAGAAAGTACATTTCAAAATATTCCAAATCATATTTCAATCGACAGAGTAAGATGCTTCATTTACATTTGAATCATGTCGCGTCCTTTAAATCAACCCTATTTATATAGGGTGCTTTTGTTGTTCCAGCTAAGTGTATTAATAGGTGTAACAACATATCTTATTCTAATTGGTGTTATTATTTTTGATAGAAATTATGAGGAGATAGCGCCCTATTTCCCCCTAATCGGAACCGTACTCATTTGTATCGCTACAATCCCATTTTTATATAATTGGATTCTAACAAGCAGAAAACAAAGCGAGGAAGACGAACTTAAAAGAAATAGTATTATTGATTTTTTACAATCGCAAAACGCGAGACTTGCTGAATTGCGAAATGCTGTGGATTCTTACACAATGGTAGCATTCACTGACAATAAAGGAATTGTAACAAATGCTAATGATAAATTCTGCTCATTTGTTGGATTTTCACCGGAAGAACTACAGATCCAAAAATATCACCTTATTAGTTCAGATGCCAATTCTATAGAATTATGCAACGAAGTTTGGAGTGTTACTGAAAATGGGAAACCTTGGATCGGAGAAATTTGCCATCGCAATCGAAAAGGAGAGTTATGCTACCTTGATTGCAACATTATTCCCGTAACTGATAAGGGTTGTCTGAGTCGTAAAAACATTTCTTTCATTCGTGATATTACTGCAAAAAAGTTAAATGAACAAAAGCTGGAGTACTTAGTAGAGTCAACCTCACAGGCTGCTGATATCAAGACGATATTTCTAGCAAATATGAGTCATGAGATCAGAACCCCCTTAAATGCTGTCATTGGAATGACGGGCGCACTATTGGACACACCGATAAACCAGGATCAGAAGGAGAGCCTAGAAATCATTCGTGATAACGGAGAAAATTTATTAACTCTGGTAAATGATATCCTAGATTTTTCTAGAATTGAGTCTGGTAGCATTAAACTGGACTCCTCACTTCTTGACTTCACCGAGTGCGTGGAATCGTCAATTGAATACATACAGACTTACGCTGTAGGGAAGCATATTGAATTTGTTTCCTGGATAGACCCAAGCATTCCAAATATCTTTATCGGCGACCTTGCTCGGATCAGGCAAGTTATCGTGAACCTACTTTCTAACGCGGTGGATTTTACAGAAAAAGGTGAGATTTTGCTTTCCTGCACCATGGAACAATCCACTGACGGAGCAAATTCTCAACCTTTTCTTAAAGTTCAGGTAAAAGACCCTGGTACTGGTATATCAGAAACTGGCAAGGAATTTCTTTTTGATGTCTATCATCAGTCAAATTCAGCAACTAGAAATTACAGAAAAAGGGGACTAGGGTTGGCTATTTCAAAACGTTTGATCGAGATGATGGGAGGAAAAATTAGCTTCAGTAGCAGTTTGGGTAAAGGAAGTTCCTTTGAATTTGTCATACCAATTAAGAAAATTGACGTTTCAAATAATATGGAAACTTCAAAGGATCTCACAATGGCTGGAAAGCGTATTTTTATTTTAAGCAAAGATGACAACGAGGCTCAAATTATTTCACTCATTATGAAGGGATGGGGTGCTTATGTTTTATCAGGGAGCTCTATAGATAAATTTTATAAAAATCTTGATCGCGGATCATTTAATTTACTCATAGTTGATGATAAGTTTGTTGAAGCAAATTTGGATTTCCCTGTACCTACACTATTCATAAAGTCTGAAATTAATGCTGATTTAAATAATTCCAAAGTGACTAGTTATATAGTCAGACCTATAAAAGCTCAGGCTCTTCTTGATGCTGTTCAGAAAATATGGTCTGGCGCCGTGACTAAGCCGCCCATTGATCTAATTCTCAGTGAGAATGTCAAAATGGCGGAAAAGTATCCACTTGCAATACTGATAGCTGAAGATAATATTACAAATCAACGAGTAGCTAATATTTTCCTCAAGGAACTTGGATACAGAGCCGACACGGTCACAAACGGCATTGAAGCTCTTGAGGCAATTAATAGAAAGAAATACGACGTTATCCTTCTGGATATAATGATGCCGGAGATGGATGGATACGAATTTGCGAGGGAGGTTTGCAGACTATCTGATAAAGCGAATCGGCCTCGAATGATTGCCATGACGGCTAATGTTATGGAGAGCGATCGAGAAAAGTGCATTAAATCTGGGATGGATGATTTCATTCCAAAGCCTGTACGTAAGTCGGCCTTGAAAGAAGCGTTGCGACTGTCTTTAGTTAAAGCTCTCTAACCCAATGACTCAGCTTCCAAGTTGAGTCTGGATTACATACGGTCAGCTTGAGTCTCTGTCTTTAGCGTGATAGCAGATCGGGCCTTCTCTGTTTTGTCGCTTCCAATGCCTGTTCGACACGCCATTTTTCTATCGCTCCATGATTCCCTGACAGCAGCATTGGCGGAACATTCCATCCATTAAATTCCTCGGGTCTCGTATAATGAGGATGATCGAGCAATCCCGTCTCGAAGGACTCTGTGACCGCAGACTGCTCGTCACCGAGGACTCCGGGGATGAGACGGACGATGGCATCCGTTAGCACCAGAGCGCCGAGCACCCCATTGGTCAGGATGTAGTCGCCGATAGAGATCTCGTCATCGACGAGGTGGTCGGCGACGCGTTGATCGACCCCTTCATAGTGGCCGCAGAGCAGGATGAGATGAGATGCTTGCGCATATTCGCGCACGATAGGCTGGGTTAATTTTCTCCCCTGGGGAGTAAGAAAGATCACCCTGCTCTCGGGCCTGCGAAGTGTTGTCAGGGCTGCGGCGATTGGCTCGATCTTCATCACCATACCTGGACCGCCGCCATAGGGAGCATCATCAACGGTACGATGGCGGTCATTTGTCCAGCGGCGCAGATCAACAGCTTCCAGCTTGGCAAGTCCCGCCTCCTGGGCGCGGCCAAGAATGCTCTCGTGAAGGACACCCTCAGCAATGGAAGGAATGGGAGTCAGAATCTGAATTTCAATCATGATCTAGTAATGAATCTCTCGGAACAGTTAGTCTGTGAGCATCGTGCCTCGACCACCCAATAAACAACGCAAAAAAAAGACCCCTCGCCGCAGGGGATCGTTCTTTATTGTGCTCATCAAGCTTGGTCTGGCAGCACTGCTACTCTGGGTTCTGGTGGGACTTTTTTACTATCTTTGGGCTCTCACCTTCGATCTCACCACAATAGGACAGATGCCTCAAAGATCCGCAATTTATGATCGGACGGGTACTTTTTACAGCAGGACGGCAGGTGAGAACCGTCTGGTTGTGCCTTATTCCAAGGTCTCCCCCAATTTTGTCAACGCCCTCATCAGCCGCGAGGATGCACGATTCTATGAACATCATGGCGTTGATCCGATCGGTGTCGTACGTGCCGTTGCAAGAAATCTTCTCCTTGGCGGGATGAAGCAGGGTGGCAGCACGATCACCCAACAACTCGCCCGCAATGCTTTCCCTCTGGGAGGTCGCACCTTCAATCGAAAATTTCTGGAAGCCGCCATGGCTTTCAGGCTCGAGATGGAACTCAGCAAGGAACAAATCCTGGAGAATTACATGAACAGGATCTATTTCGGATCGGGCCTCTACGGCGTTGAAACAGCCAGTCAGGCCTATTTTGGCTGCCCTGCTTCCAAAATGACCCTCTCCCAGGCGGCCCTGCTCGCAGGGCTCATCCGCAGTCCAAACCGACTCTCTCCTTTTAATAATCTTGAGGCCTCGTTGAAACAGCGAGATGTGGTCCTCGGACAGATGAAAGAACTCTCAGAACGCGAGGATCATTCCCCCTTCATGACCGAGGCCCAGTATCAGCAGGCGTTGCATGAGAAAATCTCACCGAAGCCTCCACAATTGATCAACCCTCTCAACAGTTGGGCGATAGATGCGATTCTGCACGAGCTTGAGCAGGTCGTGGCTCTCGACAGGATTGATACGGGCGGCTTGCGCATCGATACCACCATCGATGCAGGACTTCAGAAAGCAGCGGAGGATTCGCTGGAGCGGCGACTTTCGGAAGTAGAGTCCCGCTCTGATTTTCGCCAACAGCACCACTTGGACAATGGTGAGGCGCAGGAGTCACTTCAGGGGGCACTGATTGCCATCGAGAATACTTCCGGTGGTATCACTGCGATCGTCGGAGGACGGAACTTCACCGAGAGCAAATACAATCGTGCCCTTGTGGCGTTGCGTCAGATCGGCTCCTCGGCAAAGCCATTTGTCTATGAGGAGGCCTTGCGCAAGGGAGTCATCACGCCGGATACCCCCATCAGTGATGCCCGTATTAGCCAATCGGAACTCCCCCCCCGCTCACCGGCTTACAATCCGCAGAACAGCGACGGAACCTTTGGAGGTGAACTGCCCGCCAAAGAAGGTCTCATTCATTCCCGCAACACAATGAGCGTGAGAGTAGGGCTAAAAACCGGCCTCGGTGGCATTGCTTCCACAATGGAACGCCTTGGACTTGCAGAACATATTCCCCGTTATCCCTCCATTTGTCTCGGTTCGTTTGAATCGACGCTCAGAAATCTCACGGTTTCTTACACCGCGCTGGCAACCGGAGGGACGAAACTCCACCCCCATCTCATCGAACGTGTCACGGACGCAGACGGGACGGTTCTCTTCCGTGCCACGCATAGTCGGATTCCGGTACTTGATCCCGCGGCCACCAAAACCACGACCGCCTTGCTCACCGAAGTACTGACCCGTGGTACCGCAAGCAATGCCGCAGCTTTGGGGCTCAAAAAACCTGCTGCAGGTAAAACGGGCACCACCGATCATTTTCAGGATGCCTGGTTCCTGGGTTACACACGGGGACTCACCTGCGGTGTCTGGGTCGGGTTTGATCGTCCAAAAACCATCATGCGCGGTGGCTATGGAGCCGAACTTGCACTCCCTGTATGGGTGGATGTGATGCAATCTTCAGCGGCAGATCACTTCGCCTCAGGCCCGCTTTATTAGCAGGCTTCTTTATGGAAACAGGAAATTGCCACCCTCTTTAGCAATGGCTATCCTATGATGATGCACCGCCGATGGATTCTACCCACCACCCCCGATGCAGTGCTGGTCCAAAAACTGAGTGAGGAACTGGGTATTCCAAAAGTCATGGCGGGTCTGTTGCTAGCCCGTGGCTATTCTTCTCCCATGGAAGCCTCCCTCTTTCTCGATCCCCGCTTGGCATCATTGAGGGTTCCAGAGGATATCCCTGATATTTCCAAAGCAGTTCAACGCCTGCAGAAAACACTCGATTCAGGCAAACGGATCACACTTTACGGCGACTACGATGTGGATGGAATCACTTCCGTAACGATTCTCTGCCGATTCCTTCGTGCCGCAGGAGGTAATGTCTCCTGCTTTATTCCAGACCGATCGCACGAAGGCTATGGACTCAGCGCTGCCGGAGTCTCCAGATGCCTTGCAGAAAATCAACCTAATCTTCTAGTCGCCATCGATTGCGGTACCAACTCCCGTAACGAAGCGCTTCTCTTACAACAGGCGCACTGCGATCTGGTGATTCTGGATCATCATGAACCGGGTGAGGATGTGGCCTCCACACACTGTGCTGCGCTGGTGAATCCGAAACTCGGAACTGATTTTCACTACCTATGCAGTGCGGGTATTGTCTTCAAACTCTGCCATGCAATGCAGAAATCAAATCCCATTCCGGGCTGCGATCTTAAGGAATACCTCGATCTCGTTGCCATCGGCACGGTCGCTGACATTGTTCCCCTGATCCAAGAGAACAGGATCCTTGTCCGGGCGGGACTCAGGCAACTGGCTCGCTCCCGTTGGTGCGGCCTTCACGCCCTGCTCCATGTCGCTGGAGCCAGTGCTCCTTACACTCCATCGGATATCGGATTCAAGATTGGGCCAAGGATCAATGCAGCCGGTCGCCTTGGTAGTGCTGAGGAAGCTCTCAACCTACTGCTCACGGATGATCATATCGAAGCTGAAAGGATCGCCACACAGCTGGATCAGCAGAATCGGGAACGGCAGGCTGTCGAACGCGATGTCACTCTCCAGGCTGAAGAATGGGTGACCGCACACTTCGATCCTTCCCGTGATGCAAGTATCGTGCTGGGCCAGCGGCGCTGGCATCAGGGAGTGGTCGGTATCGTTGCCTCACGCATTGCCCGTCGCTGGCACAGACCGACCCTTATTATCGGCTTCGATGAGCTCGGCATGGGCAAGGGAAGCGGTCGCAGCATCGAGGGACTCCCCCTTGTCGAGGTACTCGCCCGGTGCTCCGAAGTGCTGGATGGATACGGAGGTCATGACATGGCTGCCGGGCTGAGCCTTCAGGAATCCTCCATGAGTGCATTGAAAACTCGTTTTGAACAGGCTACTCGTGAACTCATTAGTCAGGATGATCTGATTCCCAGACTCACGCTTGATGCCGAGCTTGATCTCTGCATGGCTGATGAGGAGTGGCTCGAGAGTCAGGATCGGCTCGCCCCCTTCGGCACATCCAATTCCCAACCCCTACTCTACTCGCAGGGAGTGACGCTGGCCTCCACCCCTCGGGTGATGAAGGAAAAACATCTTCGGCTCGAACTCCTGAGCGATCGTCGGAGACGCGATGCCATCTGGTTCAATGCCAGCACAAATCAGCTCCCCCGTACTCCCTGGGATGTCGCCTACACGGTCAATCGCAATACATGGCAGGGGCGTGATGAAGCGCAGATTCAGATCGTTGCCATCCGTTCCGCTGAGTGATGTCTCCCTCACTCCCAAAAAAGGAATCCCGCGTCCAAAAAAAACCAAAGACGATCATCTCGGTTCCCCCTCACGATCCTGAAACTCCGCTGGATCAGCTCGGGTGGATCACACGCCCGCAACTCACCTCACTCCGCAAGCTCGGGATCCAAACACTGCGTGACCTTTTGGAGCATTACCCGAGGAGGTATGAGGATCGACGACGCTTTGATTATTTCCCCGATGGGGATCACGATCATGCTCTCTGCCTGAGTGGCACCGTCGGAAAAACGGTCTTCAGGCGCTTCGGGCGCATGAGAAGCTTCGAGGCGGAGCTGGAAGAAAATCCCGGCGCACTAGGAGGTCATTTAACACTGCGTTGGTTCAATCTCTTTCATGTTCAGAAAAGTGTCGTCACCGGAGCACGGGTCATCGCTTATGGGCGTCCGAGAATTCGCGGTAAACGCCTGATGATGGAGCATCCTGAATTTGAAATCGTGTCAGAGGAAGATATGGAAAGTATCCATCTTGATCGCGTGGTACCGATTCATCCTGCGGGGGAAGGGATCAGTGTTCGGGTGATCCGCAGACTGATCCATCGCGCCCTGGCCGAAACGGACTGGACCAAATGGATTGATCCATTGCCGGAAGGAAAAGCCCGGTGGAGTGAGTGCATACAATGCATCCACTTCCCGATTGAGCGGGAGGAACTTGAGCCGGCTCGTCGTGAACTGGCCCTAAGGGAACTTCTCGGCTTGCAGACTCTGGTAGCTCTACGCCGCAGGGAAGCCCGACAACCCCGTGGCGCGGCAAAGAATCCTCAGGGAGTTCTGCTGGAGAGATTTCTCAGATCCCTTCCTTTTTCCCTCACTGGAGCACAATCCAAGGTCATCACAACGATCCGCAACGACATGCGACAATCCCATCGGATGCACCGACTGCTTCAGGGGGATGTCGGCTCGGGGAAAACTGTCGTGGCCGCAGCAGCCATCATACTTGCCATAGAATCGGGCCATCGTGCCCTGTTGATGGCGCCCACCCAAATTCTTGCGGAACAGCATTTCCGAAACTTTCGAAAATGGCTGGAACCGCTCGGTATCTCGGTGGAGTTGCTGACAGGAAAACAAAAGGGAAAAGCGACCTCACAGGCATTGATCGGAACGCATGCACTGCTTCACAAGGATGAGGTGCTCCAGGATGCCGGCCTCGTTGTCATTGATGAGCAGCATAAATTTGGCGTGATGCAGCGAAGCAGGATTTCCTCGGGAATATCCGCGCCGGATGTTCTGGTGATGACTGCAACTCCAATTCCCCGCACCCTTGCGCAGACGATCTATGGCGATCTCGATTTCTCCCTGCTCGATGAATATCCCCCTGGACGGGGAAAACTCCGCACTGCCGCAAGATCCATCTCCAAGCTTTCTGAAATCACGGCGTATATGCTTGGAGAGTTACAGAAAGGCCGCCAGGGCTTCATCGTCTATCCCCTGATCGAGGAATCGGAGAAACTTGCGGCCAAGGCCGCTGAAGCTGAAATAACATCGTGGCAATCACAGCTCTCCCCTCATGCCTGCGCAATGCTTCACGGTCGGATGAGTGCCGAGGAAAAAAGTGCCGTCATGGAGGGATTCGTGAACGGAAACATCCGCGTGCTAGTGACGACTTCGGTGATCGAGGTGGGTGTCGATGTTCCAAATGCCACATTTTTGCTTGTTGAGAATGCCGAGCGATTCGGCCTTGCCCAACTCCATCAACTCAGGGGTCGCATCGGTCGTGGCATCCATACTTCGACCTGTATCCTGATTGAGGGAAGCGGTTCCGAGGAAGCCATGGGTAGGCTCCAGATTCTCGAGAAGAACAGCGATGGTTTTGCTATCGCCGAGGAGGATCTGCGCATCCGGGGTAGTGGAGACATTCTGGGAACCGCTCAAAGCGGTATGCCTCCCCTTCGGATCGCCGATCTCTACAGGGATGCTGATCTCATTGCCATCGTCAGAACGGAAGCGGAGCGCATCCTGAAGCAGGATACAGATCTTGCACAGCCGCATCACTTGCCTTTGCTCAAGCTTCGATTGGATTACGACAGAAGGTTGACTCTGATTGATTAATCATCCTCATTGTACAAGCGGAAAGATTGTGCTTATGATGACAAACCTGAAACGGTAACGGCGGGGTAGCCAAGTGGTAAGGCCGGGCTCTGCAAAAGCCCCATGCGACGGTTCGATTCCGTCCCCCGCCTCCACCCCGTAGAGCCTCTTTTCTACTGGGTCCAGAGATGGTGGACACCGAAACGGACACCAGAACGGACACCAAAATTCCGCTTCCTCCACAATTCGGGCATACTAGCGCGTACTCGCCTAGTACTCCCTAACGGAGGTGGGCACGGTGGCCTCATGATTGCGATTGAACAAAAAACATCGCATGAAAAACCGTTACAGACTCACCCGCCGAGGAAGCCGCAGTAAAAGATTTTACTGCTTCGACACCCAAACCAAAAAACGAACCAGCCTAGGGAAAATTTCCCGGGATGAGGCCGAGCAACTCCTCCAGGCCAAGAACACCGCCGAGCGCCAACCACTGCTCAACTTGCAAATAGCCAAGGCATATCTGGCAGGGACGGATTCAGGGGTGACCACCCGAACTTGGAGTGATGCGCTCCAAAGCATCATCATGTCCAAGAGCGGCGAGAATCTCAGACGCTGGACAACAGTTTCCAAGGATAAAGCCCTCCTTCCGCTTCACGGCAGGGTGCTCGTGGAAACAAAAGCCGATGAAATCCTCAAATGCCTCATAGCAGGGAAAGTTTCCACCAACATCTTCCTGCGACGCATCCACAACTTTTGTGTCGATATACCGTAGGCACCGCAGGAAGCAGGACAACCGTAGGTATTCCTGGAACTGGCCTTTCGTACACTGACATCCACAAGAGCCATACTCAGGTGACCCAACATGAGAGTTATCGTGGAGTTCCGATGCCCTCTCAGGAATGGATTCGCAACAATCGAGTCAATGTCACTATCCACACTCCTGATCGTCAACCAGGTGAGGCACCGATTCGCCCTGACCAGATGGAAACTCTCAAAGCTTTCTCACCTGATTTCGACCTCAGTAAGGTGAGTGGGTTTGGAGAGGTGCAAGCTGATAGCCTCATCACTCAGCTCAAAGATCAACAAAATGAAGTCTCCAAGTGCTTGCTCAAGCAATTCTACGCCCAGAACGGGCACGCAGTCTCACCCGATTTCATCGACCACTGTTACGACCATCCCGGGGAACCGTGGGTACAGGTGTGCCCATGGCTTCATCCTGTTCATCTTCTACTTTTGCACCAAGCCACTCAGCAGAATCGGGATCTTCTATCAAGGTACCTTTCGGCCAAACCTGCTCGATGGCTCCAACTTCTCGGGCAAAAGAACTCCGATCCACGATTGTGAGCAAATTCGCCTCGGCATTTCTGGCTGGACCGATCCCCATTCCTGCGCATGTGAAATTTGACGATCCGATCATCAAGGCCGAGTAACGATCCCCCCTAAGCCCAAGCATCTTTGCGTGCCAGGGACGCTGATTTTTGTCGGAGTCTTCCACAGGAAGTGAAAAAACCTTTGTTTGTTTCTGAGGCTCGGTTGTTGTGGTCCAAAGCGACTTGGGTGCCTGTAGGCGAGGAACGCCATCTTCGTCATCTTGGCCTGTTTGCGGGACATAGAGGATAACTTCGCGACGGACTCCCCGCGCCATCAGTTTGCAAGCTTGCGACATCGTACGATTGGAGTCCTGGTCCTGATCAAAGAATGGGGATCGCCATCGCACATCACGCAGATCGCCCGGATCAGGATAACTGGTTGCAAGTGGGAGTCTTCGCCGCAAGGCCCTCCTGCTGGAGGAGGGTTCTCTTGATCATCATCTCGCGAATGTAGGCGGCCCCTGTGCTGTTCAGAGCATCTGCGGCCAGCATTCCACGGCCAACCATCTTCAAAACGGCTAGGTAGTCCTTGAGGGCTTCCTTGGGGTTGCGCTGAACGACTGCTTTATCAAGTCCAGAGACGGCCAGACCCAACCCAGCTTTCATCCCTTGTTTACCAGCTTCCTTGAAGTCGCCATTCACGATCGCATCCATCATGGCGTGACCGGGAACCGCAATCCTTGGATCGAAGTGGAACAGTTCGAGCGGGGCTAGATCCTCCATCTTCTCGGCCTTGAACTTGGTCGTACCCTTCTGCATGGCGCGGTAGGCTTCCAAAACCGCACGGCGGGAGGTGTTGTTGGCATCCTTACCGAAGGCGAACAGCCAACCACGGGCGATGTCCTTGAAGTACTCGGTGGCCTGATCCGTGCTGACCCCACGCTGCTTGGCCTCGATGAATCGACCCGTTGCATCAGCCAGTGATTCCATGAACACAGAAGCCGTGGTCGTGGTGAGGTTAATGATCTGGGTCGGAGGGCCGCTCAGTACACCAGCCGTCCAGACAGCCGAGGCGATCATGTTCATGTGCTGAACCTGTCTGCCTCCCTTGGAGTCCTTGATGTTGGCTTTGAGAAGAGCGAGGAGCATGTCCTGACCAGCCTCTCAAGGTTTTGATGACGGCCATGTCGCTGGCTTTCACTTCAACCGCAAATCCGTTGGCGTGGGTGAGGTAGGCCGCCACCATTTCCGCTTGAGCCTCTATGGACTCCATGCGGAGAAGGGGAGCTATGTCCTTGTCATTGATTGCCTTGAGGCAGTTCTCGAGGAAGAGTTGTTTCCGATTAGTAGGGTCCCATTCCTTCATCCATCACAACACGAGATATTCTAGGTGTAGACCATCTCTACTTCGAGACGATGCCATGGAAGTCAGTGACGGAGTATGGATTCGTAAAAGAGTATTGGAAGCAATTCGCTGAGCAGAAGCAGGTGGTTCTGAAAGAGATTTCAACACTCTCTGCTTTTACAACGAGCTATCAAGAGCAGTTGGCTACAAAGAAGCGTATACAAACTCATATTTCCTCTCTTATGCAAATTCACCCAATTTTGGAACAGCGACACCAAGCGACCCAACTGTCGCACTCTCTATTGGTACGGCAAATGTGACTGTTCCACTCGATACAGGTTCCAGAGGTCTTTATTTCAGTGAAGGATTTCTAGGTGACAATCTTCAAACCAATGGGGACTCTTTTAGTGGGCAAATCTATCTTAACAGTAGCGCCCGCATTTTCGAGGGATTTTGGACAACGACATCTGTGAGTTTTTCAGTAACTGATCAGAATGGTAACCCAACCACTGCATCTGCTAACATTCCTGTTCTCGAAGTGACTACGCTTGCTTGCTCGACAAATCCGCAGCCAGGTCAGACCAATGGGGCCTCAACTACATTTAATCTGACGAACTCAGGAAATCTGGTCATCAGGAATTCCGATGGCAGTCGAACTACCAATAGTGAGGCTGCCGGAGAATTCACCCTGACTTCAGGTCAGTCTGTTTCCTATAATGACGGCACAAACAACCATCTTTTGGGACAATTTTACAACTTCGGGGTCGGTTTCGATCGGACAGGGCAAGGCACATCACCCAATACCAATAATATAAATCAAAGTTACAACGCCTTTCTTAACCTCAGTTCCATGACCAACGGTTCCATGGTTGCTGGCTATATCCTGAAGACAAATGGCGTGCAGTTGGGCCTTACTTATTCCACCACGAATTTTGCTTACACGCAACTTCTGCCAACTGGACTTACGAATGCGGCTTCGCTCCATACTACTGCTGACTGGCAGGCACCGACGGGAAATCTTGTAGAGAATGGTCAGACCAATGCGACAGGGCAGGTGGTGGTTGATATAGGAATCGGACACGCCATCATGACGCTTCCAGGCCAGACAAATGGATTTGCGAGCAATCCTCCCTTGAGCGTGCAGCTAATCAATTCTGGCGGGGCTGTCGGCTACACGATTACCACAAACTCCTCCAACCTGCTAAACCCACAGAATCAGGGCACAAACCCCAATGTATCACTTTTTCCGCCATTGACTGGTAACTTCTCGGAAAATCAGCCCCCCGCTAGCGACAACTTTTTTAATACGGGCCGCAATGTGCTCAATGCCTTTGATTATCTTTATGATGGCCAGAATGGATATGTAGGACTTTCGACCAACGGGCTTGTGGCTACCAACGCCAATCTCTCCTTCTCTGCAGGTTTTTATCCAAACCCAGTGCCCGAACCCTCGACCTACGCTCTCTTCGGCCTCGGTGGGATGGCTTTGGTGATTGCTACAAGAGTCAAGAAAGCTTAAACACCTTTATGAAACCTGCTCCCTCTCAAACGGACACCAAAAATCCGCTTTCTCCATTACTTTTCGACTGCTCGCCGACTACTCGCTAACGGTGGAGTTCTCGCTTGCCCGAACATTGCGATTGCACCCCAATCGCTCCCCCTTTATCCGTCAGGTCTGCTGTCAAACTTTACCCTGCGGTCTCCCTCTGTCTCCTCTTTCCGGAGGCTTGTGCTTCATCCTTCATATTTCAGACTTTATCCATCATGCTTATTACACATGGCCACCCGCAAAGCTGCAATATCTGCCGGCAAGGAATCCCGGATTCATTTTGTCACCGGAAGTGATGAGGCCGAGGTGCGTCGCACCGCCCAGGGACTTGCTGCAGAACTGGCACCTCCTGACGCAGGTGAATTCGGATTGGAGATCATCGAGGCTCCTGCTGATACGGTTGACTGCTGCGTCGATATGATTGAGAACACCTTGCAGGGGATCCTCACCCTCCCCTTCTTCGGTGGAGGTAAGCTAGTCTGGATGAAGGGGGCCACTTTTTTGAAGGACACGCAACAGGGTCGTTCTGAAACGGTGCAAAATGCGCTGGAAAAGTTTCTCAAAACACTGGAAGAGGGACTTCCCGAAGGTATCACTCTCCTCATCAGCGCACCGGAACCGGACAAACGCCGCTCGTTTTATAAATCACTCACGGCTCTCGCCCGAACGACAATATGCGACAAGCCAGACTTCGGCTTCAACGCTACTGAGGATGATCTTATCGACTGGGTGATTGCCCGCTGTCGTGACCGTGGTGTGCGTATGGAAGATCAGGCTGCCGTTGTACTGACCACCCGTGTAGGCACCAATACCGGACAACTTGATGCGGAGCTTGCCAAGCTTGTCACTTCCGCTGGTGAAGGGGCTGTGATTACCGAGGCACTCGTGCGTGATCTCGTCGCAACAACAAGATCCGGCGGCATCTTTGATCTCAGTGATGCCATCAACAAACGCAATCTGGCGCTCTGCCTTGACACGCTTCAGCAGCTTCGCAGGCAGGGAGAAAACGCCGTGGGTATCCTGCTTGCAGCAATCGTCCCAACCGTACGCAATCTTCTTGTCGCAAAAGATCTGATGGAGCGCCATCGTATCCGTCCACCATCACAACCTCAGTTTTTCGCTTCGGAACTCAAACGCCTCCGCTCTGAGGAGACAGCGCACCTCCCAAGAAAGAAAGATGGAGGTCTCAATACCTACGGCATTGGTCTTGCCGCCATGAATGCCTCCCGCTTCGAACGCGATCACCTTGTTGCCGCTTTTCTTGCTTGCCGTGATACCAATTCCAGCCTCCTGCGGGGTCACGGTTCAGAGGATACACTGCTGACGCAGTTGCTGGTGAAAATCATTGCAAAGAAAAGTTAATAGATTTTCGTTTCCTAACTCCCAACCGCAGGCTTCCATTTACCTATGACTCCTTCCTACCTATGGACACAACAACTCCGTCCCATCTATGACAAGGCCGTTGAACTCTATCGAGGCGGCAATCGTGATTTGGAGACCTACTTTACAGTAGAGGAAAAAACCTTTCTTGCCTCGATCGGGGTGCGTCCAATCAATCTCTATGACTATGCGGAGGACATGGTCGGTTATGGAGAACCTGATTGGAATACAGTGCTGCTCATCATAGCCGCACGCCGTGATTACTTCCTCTATCATCAGCATGGGGTGACAGCGAGCAGCGTGACTGAGGCAGCTGAATTGCCCCCAAAAACGGAAGAATTGGAGGGTATTCCCTGGTTGCCAAGGATCATCGCCAAGGCCAACTGCTTCCTAAAAGGAGGTCTCTGTCACGAGATCATGTATGGATGTGGGGGAGACCGTCGTTTCCTGAAAGAACACGACCTTCACCCTGCAGATTTTCTCAGGTCCATCTGGGCCTCAGGGGGAGACAAGGGCAAGGTGCTGACCTTTGTACGGAGATCGCGAAAGTAGGAGAGCTGTAGTTTAGAGCCTGTCTGAGTGAGACTTACTTTATTGAGGTCTCAATTTTCAGCTTTCAAGTATAGCTCTTAGAGGCCTTCCCTCATCCAGATCGATGTAGTCGAACATGGTCTGAATGTCATCACGGCCTTCAAAGCCACCCTCCTTGAGGCGACGCTGGAGAATCTCAACCAAATCATCACGCCATCCGCGTCGGGTCATGAAGCCGTTCCAGACCTCGATCTGCTCTTCAGTCGGTGCCACCCCATTTTGCATCGCCCAGTTCCAAGCCTCTTCGTTGGAAAGCGTCGATCCTACTGCGGACGATAGATCAGCATATTCAATCCCCAAGAAGGAACAGCATCGCAAATCAAATCCCTTGCCGAGATTCGGGATATAATCATCCCCAAGCTTGCCTGCGGCATGCTTTTTAATCTTATCGATCATGCGAGGAAAATAAACGAGGTCGTGGATCGTCTCGTAGGGGCTGACGGGGAGGTTTGTGCTCATGGTTGTGATGTCGTACCCTGACTCTGAAAACTACTCAAGAGAAACAATCCTGCAGCAATGCAGATACAGGAATCGGCAACATTGAATGAAGGCCAGTGATAGCCCCCAAGCTGAAAATCGAGAAAATCGACCACGTGACCGTATTTGATGCGATCCGTCACATTGCCAAGAATCCCGGATAGGAGAAGTATCCAACCCCATTGCATTAGGCCCCCCGTAAAGTGTCGTTTCATCAAGACAAGGACGATGAATGCAATAACAGAAACAATAATAAAAAAGAGATTGCTGTCATGCAGCATCCCAAAGGCTGCACCTGTGTTATAAACATGGGTAAGATTGAAAAATCCAGGAATTACCGGAATCGATTCCTGAAAAGGGATGGTGTGAAGGATCAGCATCTTGCTGGCCTGATCAAGGAGAGCGAGCAGAAGGATGATTCCCCAAGATGTCAATGCCTTCATTCTGCAATAGAGAATGACCCGACAGCCTCCACACAGCGACCACAGAGGGTTGGATGTTCGGCATGAGCACCAACTTCTTCACGATGACGCCAGCAGCGTTCGCATTTGGCGGCCTCCGTTTTGCCAATCGCAATTGAGGTTGTCTCGGTTTTGGAAGACGAGGCTGCTTTGCCCCCTTGAATGATGGTCAGGTTGCTTAGAATCAGCAGTTCCTCAATTTCATCCAGACCCTCTTCCGCAGCCGCAAGGAGCACCGGATCATCGGTTGTCACCACGACAACGGCCTCGAGTGGATTGGCTATCACGCCGTCTCGCTGGGCGCGTTCCAAGGCCTGAGAGACCTCTCCACGGAGGGTCAGCAGCATCTCAAATCGTGTAAGGATCTCCTGATCCACCTCCTTTGCCTCCGGGAAAAGCTCGAGATGCACCGATGTTCCGGGATGGAAATGCCCCCAGGCTTCCTCAGCAGTAAATGCAAGAATGGGTGCCAACAAGCGGATCAGGTCTTCCAGCACCTTTCTCATCACAGCCTGGGTAGAACGCCGACGGGGGGAATCCGCCTGATCGCAATAGAGACGATCCTTTGTCACATCAACATAGAGGCTGCTAAGTTCGACAGCACAGAATTGGGTGATCGACTGATAGACTTTCTGGAAGGCAAGTTCCTCGTAGGCCTTAAGGCAAGTACTCACCGTCTCCTGCAGGCGGGCCAGAATCCAACGATCAATGGCTGTCGGTGCTGCAACAGTCAGCGAGGCATCATGGTCGGCAATATTCGCGAGCAGGATGCGAAGGGTATTGCGAATCCTGCGGTAGGAATCCGTCAATCGGGCAAAGATTTCCTCCGAGAAAGGAACATCATCAGTAAACTGAACACTGCTTGCCCAGAGACGCACGATATCGGCACCATAGGTTTTGATGAAGTGATCAGCCTCGGTCGGCTTCTGATACCCTCCCTGTCCCTGATTTGACTTGGAGATCTTTTGACGCGTATCGACATCGACCACGAATCCATGAGTCAGCACGGTCTTATACGGTGCCTTGTCATTCAGGGCCACCGAGGTCATGAGAGAGGACTGGAACCAACCCCGATGCTGATCCGTTGCCTCGAGATACAAATCAGCGGGGAATTGAAGCTCAGGACGACCGCGCAGAACGGCTTCGTGACTCACTCCACTGTCAATCCAGACATCAAGGGTGTCGCCGCGCCGCACCGATCCCGTAGGTGCCCCGGTCAGACGGCACCACTCGGCATCATCGAGTGCGAACCAGGCATTGGAGCCTTGGGCAGCAACAACCTCGGCAACCTTGGCGATCACAGCAGGATCTAGAATCGGTGATCCCTCGGGAGTATAGAAGACCGGCAGTGGCACACCCCAACTTCGTTGACGGGAGATACACCAGTCGGGACGGGATTCGACCGTCCCACGGATACGGTTACGACCCCAAGCGGGAATCCAGTTGGTCGTATCGATTTCCGTGAGAGCGGTCTCTCTCAAGGCATCAATCTTGATAAAAAACTGTTCCACTGCTCGGAACAGAATCGGCGTCTTCGATCTCCAGCAATGCGGATAGCTGTGAGTGTAATCCTGTCGGGCTAGCAAGACTCCCTTTTCATTCAAAATGCGAATGACCTCTTCGTTTCCAGCAAACACATTCATCCCTACGAGCGATGGAACTCCAGCCTCGTCGGTGAACTTTCCGTAATCATCAACGGGCGAGAGGAGATCTAGGCCAACCCTGCGACCGAGTTGGTAATCATCATCACCATGACCAGGAGCGATATGGACCAACCCCGTTCCGGTTTCCAGAGTGACAAAATCCGCTGTATAAACCTTGGCCTCGCGAGGAAGGAATGGATGTCTCGTACTGAGACCTTCCAACGAAGTTCCTTTACGTGAGTCGCCTTGTTGGGTGAGTTCCAGCGATGTTGCTGTTTTGAAGTTCTCGGCAAGTCCGGCGGCAACGAGCAAACTCTCCTCCTCATTCTCCAGCACCGCATAATCGAGATCGCCATTGACCGCAATGGCGAGATTGGCAGGGAGTGTCCACGGTGTCGTCGTCCAGATCACGACGCTGAGCGGCTTATGGAATGGCAGTCCGAATCGCTCGGCCTCCGAAGACTCCACCGCGAACTTCACAAAGATCGCAGGAGAGATTTTGTCCTGATACTCGACCTCTGCCTCAGCCAGTGCGGTCTGAGCTCCCGTACTCCAGAGCACGGGCTTCTTGCTTCGATAGACGAGTCCCTTCTCCACCATTTTTCCAAAGGAACGGATGATTGCTGCCTCATACCCAGGATCCAGCGTCAGATACGGATTCTGCCAATCCCCAAAAACACCAAGCCGTTTAAACTGCCCACGCTGGATATCGATGAATTTTCGTGCGTACTCCTCGGACTTCTGACGCACCTGTAGGGGCGTGAGGCCGGCAGCTGATTTGACGACGCGAAATTCGATTGGAAGCCCGTGACAGTCCCATCCCGGAATGAACGGGGCCTGGTAGCCCGCCATCGTCTTGGACTTCACCACGAGATCCTTGAGTGTCTTATTCAAGGCGGTCCCCATGTGGACATCACCGTTGGCAAAGGGAGGACCATCATGAAGGACAAACTTGGGGCGCCCCTCCCGCACCTTCTGAATCGCCCCATACAGATCCTCCTTTTCCCAGTGGGCAAGAAGTGCCGGCTCGCGCTGGGCCAAACCGGCCTTCATGGGGAAGGCTGTCTTGGGAAGAAGGACAGTATCTTTGTATCGGCTCATGTCGTTAAAGGTTGAGGGACTGAAGTCAGTTTGACTTCTCGGTCGGTAGATCTTTGGACTGGGGGCTGTTGTACCGGTATTTTCGCGACCTAACAGCCTTCAGCCCAACAGTCTAAATAGCTCCTAGCCCTCAAAGGTGTCGTCTAGCCAGGTAAGCAACTGCGAAATCGTCTCTTCCGTCTCATCACCCATGTTCGAGATGCGGAAAGTCTCACCTTTGATTTTTCCGTAACCACCATCAATGATGCAGGAATATTTGGCCTTTAATCTTCCGATCCAGGCTGCGACATCGGCTCCTTTGTTATTCTTTACACAAGTGAGACCCACTGACCGGTAGCCTTCTGGGGCAAAAAATTCCCAGCCGCGCGCCTTGACCCACTCAGCAACCAGGGCATTGGTTTTCGCATGACGGGCATAGCGATTCTCCAATCCCTCGGATGCAATGTCCTCGAGTTTGGACTGAAGTGCGTAGATGTGTGAAATCACGGGTGTGCTAGGGGTCATATCTCCCTCGTGGTTCTTCTGAAACTCAAGGAAGTCGAAGTAGTATCCACGCCCTTTGACCTCAGTAGCGCGTTTCATCGCTTTTTCTGAAACCGAGAGAATGGCCATTCCCGGAGGTAAAGCGAGTGCCTTCTGACTGCCGCTCAGTAGCACATCAATGCCGAGTTCATCCATCGGAACGGGAAGTACTGTGAAGGAGGAGACGGTATCCACAATGAGCAGAACCTCTGGAAATTCCTTAAGCACATCGGTCAGTTCCCTGATCGGATTCATGCATCCGGTCGAAGTCTCGTTATGAATGAGCGTCACCACATCAATATCACCTTGTGAGAGGCGGGCCTTGAGAAGCTCGGGGGTAATCGGCTTGCCCCACTCGACTTGTAGCTTTTCTGCCTCGTAACCACATCGCTTAGCCACATCATTCCACTTGTCAGAGAAAGCTCCCGTCATGCAGTTAAGAACCTTCCCCTTCACAAGATTGCGCAACGATCCCTCCATGACCCCCCAAGCAGATGACGTGGAGATAAAAACAGGGCGCTTCGTTCCCACGAGTTGCTGAAGACCGGGCTGCACGGAGGCGTAAAGTTTTTTAAAATCATTGCCCCGATGGCCAATCATCGGCTTGCGAAAGGCTTGGAAGGTTTTTTCCGAAACTTCAACGGGCCCCGGACTGAAGAGTTTGATGTGTGTGCTCATGAAAAGGTTGATTTTGTCAGAATGGATCAATTTTCCCAGAGAAAGTTTTCTAGGCGCAATTTGGAAAGCCGGGCCCTGGCCTCTTCAGCCCTTGGACCTCCCTCGGCAACAACCTGACTGTAAAGTGCCACTGCGTCATTCCACTGTCTGCGACTTTCAAGAAGACGCCCCGCCTCAAAGGCAGCCTTGTCATGCCAGAGCTGCTCGGGCTCGGTCGAGATTTGATTCTTGAATGCCTCGTAGTAAGCGGCCAGTGCGGCATCACTTTCTCCAAGTTTTTCAAGAATCAATCCACTCTTGCAGAGAGCTTGCGTGCGCCAACGAATCGGAATGGTGGGATCAGTGGCAAGCTGCTGCCAAATCTTCACGGCATCCCTCTCCCTAGCGGGATCCTTGATGGCAAGCTGATGAAGCGTGTCTGCCTTTGCCATCATCGTGGCGGCCAGAAGTTCTGCATCAGGCCTGGTGATTCCATTCGTCATTCCCGTCACGGTTCCGCCTGAGAGAATTTTATCATAGATTGCCAAAGCCTCCAGAGGCAGGTTTTGGGCATTTTTCAGAGATCCCTGCTGGAGCCTCGCCTGCCAGACAAGCTGGTCGTTCGTCCCGTGTTCAGAAACCCGTTCAAGCAGCATTAGCGAATCGTCCAGAGAGGCGGGATCCATTGCACGGGCTGCCGCTTGGGCGGCAAGAAAGAGTGCCCTCCGCCCGATCTCCGTTCCCGCACCCGAGTAGGCCAACTGTTCAAACTCAACTCTGGCTGCCTGGATGTCACCGGAGGCAAGGAGCGATTCGGCGAGTTTTAGCCTCACCTCGGGGGTGAACCGGGAGTCGGGATGAGATTTTAAAAATGCTTGGGCAGCCAAAATCACACCCTGGGTATCACCCCTCTTACCAGTGTCCTTGAGAAAGACATTCAGATACTCCTCCCTCTCGGGATCCCCGGAATTTTCATGAACAGCTTTGGCCATTTCCTGATCAGCAACCTCCCCTTTTCCTGATTTCATGTTCCATTCCGCAGCAGCAAGCCGTGCGCGGGATTTAAGGGATGGATCCGAAGCCCGATCCGCCACCCTCGCCATCAGAGTGGCTCCTCTGGGATCACTGCGACGGGCGAGATCGAGTGCAATCTGAAATTCCATCTCCTCAGAAGGCAATCCCGTGTTCATCTCAACGATGTTTCGTGCGGCGACGGAAGTATCCAGAGCCCCCTTGTCTGTCGACGCAACGAGTACGGCTTTGTTGAAAAGCGCATTTTGTGTCAGTTTTGGATCGAGAGATGCAGCAAGTTCAAAGTCCTCCTTTGCCTCTGGCTTCCTGTTCAGTCCCGCATTAGCCATCCCCCTGAGATAGGCCATTTTTGCCCGCAGGGGTGACGCTGTTTTATCAGCAACCAATCCGATAGCATTGACAGGCGCACCCCGTTGGAGCCTTGAGAGAGCCATGACGCATCGTGCCTGATCAGCGAGGATATCATCGCCATACTTTCTGATGAAGGCATCCATTAGAGCATCTCCCTTCTCGTAATGACTGAGCCTCAACTCCCCTTTGCCCTGATAGAATGCGGCGATTCGTGAACGGGTTGGATGTGACAGATCTTCCGCCCACTTTTTTAACATCGTCGTGTCAGGTGTTGAAGCGTTGGCGTAAAACTGGTCAAGGAGCAGGAACTGTTCATCAAGCAGGGGGTCATCATCCACCTGATCAAGATGCTTTTCCAACAGATCGATTGCCTGCTGAACTTTTGCATTTTTACTGTCGGCCGGAGAAGCAAGGCTGAGAGAAGCCCCTATCGTGGAGGCGGCACTGCACCAGGGAGTAACTGGAGGAACTGCAAGAAAGAGTTTTTGCGCTTCAACACGATTGCCCTCCCGCCAGGCTGTCAGCGCTTTAAGGTAGAGGGCCAAGGCCTTTCCTTCATCGGTAGCGGGAGTAAAATCGTGCAGAAGATTGCGACATTCTTCCGTGCGGCCCAGTGCGAGGAGGGCAACTCCCTTTTCCAAAGCGACATCCTCGGCCAGAGTCGAATTCATGGGTATTTCTTTGAGAATCCCGAGGGCTTCTTCTGTTCGCTTTTCTCCACGCAATGAACGGGCAAGTCCCAATGGGATCTTATCGGGATTGATTCCCATGACTTCGGCCTTCCGGTTCATGAGGGATAAAAAGATTTCATTTGCGGTCGCATTGTCGCCGACCCCAAGCAATGCTTCTGCCTTCCAGTAGGCGAGGGTGGGATCTTTCCTTATATCAGCGGTGCTGCCGAAAGCCAGCGCCTCGTTAAAACGACCTCCTTTTACCAATAGCTCCACGAGTCTTCGAGTAAGATCCATCCGCTTACCCTCATCCTGTTCCTGCTGGATCTGAGTGCGGAGAATAGCTGCAGAAACCTGCGGGAGATGTTCGCCGATTGCCCGGTTTGCCAAATCAGCAGTGGCAATTTCGGGATTGGAAACAGCCTTATTTGATTGCTGCGTCAGGGCAGGAAGGCAGAGAGCAAAATAAATTACCGCTGCAATGCCTTGCGCAGCCATGCTCCGGTATGACTTGAAGGATGATCGGCCACCTCGTTGAGAGGTCCGCTCACCACAAGGCTCCCCCCCTGTTCTCCCCCTTCCGGGCCCAAGTCGATGATCCAGTCCGCGCATTTGATAACTTCTAGATTGTGTTCGATAACGATGAGTGTATTTCCGCCGTCGCGCAACCTCAGGAGCACTTCGAGCAGTTTCTGAATATCAGTAAAATGAAGCCCTGTCGTCGGTTCGTCCAGCAGGTAGAGTGTACGACCTGTTGCTTTTCGAGAAAGCTCGCTTGCCAGTTTCAGCCGCTGGGCCTCTCCTCCTGAAAGAGTTGTTGCGGATTGGCCTAATTTCAAATAACCAAGGCCGACCTCCTGCAGCAATTCGAGCTTTCCATGGATGGCAGGAATTGAACGGAAAAATCCGGCGGCCTCATCGATGGTCAACTCCAGCACATCAGCAATGTTCTTTCCGCGATAGGATATTTCCAGCGTCTCCCGGTTAAATCGACGACCGCGGCAGAGTTCGCATTGCACGAAGACATCCGCCAAAAAATGCATTTCGATCCTGATCGAACCGTCCCCCTGGCATTGCTCACACCGACCTCCCTTCACGTTGCAGGAAAAACGGGAAGGACCGTAGCCCCTTACTTTTGCTGCGGGAAGCCCGCTGAAGAGGTCCCGGATCGGCCCAAAAACACCCGAGTAGGTGGCAGGATTGGAGCGGGGAGTTCTTCCTATGGGGCTTTGGTCGATCACTACCACCTTGTCAAACTGATCGACTCCATGAAGACGCCCATGGGTTCCGGGCGTTTCCTTGGCATGATGAAACTGTCGAGCGAGCGAGCGATACAGAATGTCATTCACCAGGGTTGATTTGCCACTTCCCGAAACACCGGTAACGCAGGTCAGAAGTCCGACGGGGAAGCCCACTGTCAGATTCTTCAGATTATTTTCCGTGGCATCGATTACCGTCAGCCAGCCAGGCCCCGGTGCTTTTGTGATCGGTGGGCGTTGTTTGATCCGTGGTACGGAAATTTTTTCCATACCCGAGAGATATTTACCCGTTAGAGAGTTGGAATTTGCCAAAATCTCAGCCGGCGTTCCTTGCGCCACAATTTCCCCTCCCCTCGGACCTGCTGCCGGCCCCATATCAAAGATGTAATCAGCGGCCAGAATCGTCTCTTCATCATGCTCGACAACCACCACAGAATTTCCGAGATCCCGGAGTCCGCGTAGAGTTGCGAGCAATCGGTCGTTATCCCTCTGATGCAGCCCGATACTCGGTTCATCGAGCACATAGAGAACACCAGCCAACCCTGATCCGATCTGTGTTGCCAGACGGATCCTCTGCGCTTCACCGCCGGAAAGGGTGCCGCTTTCACGATGAAGAGAAAGATAGCCAAGCCCCACTTCAACCAGAAAACCGAGTCTCGATCCGATTTCACGAACCAGATCCTCCACAACCTTGCGTTCCATCGGGGAGAGTTCCAGTCCGACCATCACATCAAACGCTCTTGCTGCCGGCAGTCCGCAAAACTCCTCGATATTCCAATCCTGCCCTCCTGGCCCCCGTATCGTCACACCGAGAATTTCTGGACGCAACCGCTTTCCATGGCAGGATGGACAGGCTTTACGGGAAAAAAATGCTTTCAGCCGATTCTTCTTCAACTCGCTGGCTGAGCTTTCCATTTGATGCTCAATCAAAGCAACCAAACCGGCAAAGGGTTTACCGGCAAGTATCGCCCCATCCGTGCCATGAAAGAGCTGGTGCTTGAAAGAATCCGGCAGTTGATAGAACGGAATATCCTGCGATGCACCCGTTGCCTCACAGAGTGCTGCCAGCATCTGCTGATAATATTTTCCCATCCGTTTATCGGGAGTTCGCCACGGCCGGATCGCTCCTTTCGCAAGGGACATTTCGGTGTCCACGAGCAGAGACGGATCACAAAATGGCTGCGTGCCCAGCCCCTGACAGGAGGAACAGGCTCCGAGATGACTGTTGAATGAAAAATGCCGCGGAGTCAAACGCGGCATCGTGAAACCGGTTTCGGGATTGCAGAAATCAGTCGAAAAACGAACCTCCCTCCAAGCCTCAGCTGAGTCTCCTGTAAACTGATGAAGCACAATAACAAGATTGTTTCCCAAGCGGAACGAAGTCTCCAATGAATCAATCAATCGTTCCCTGATCCCCTCTCCTTGCCCTTCCTTTCTCAGTGCCAACCGATCAATCACAGCCTCAATGGTGTGTTTCTTGGTCTTGAGGAGCTTGATCGGTTCGGTGCGTCCAAGGTCAACAATCTCACCATCAATCCTCAACCTGACAAGCCCCTCTCTTCTCGCGCGGTCGACCACATCCCGGAACTCACCCGTTTCACCCCGCACAAGTGGAGCAAGCAGCATGAGACGGCTACCCTCCGGCCAATCCAGGATCGCCTCGGCGATTTGTTGTGGAGACTGACGGCGGATCGCCACTCCGGTCACCGGATCATGTGGCACGCCGATTGCCGCAAAAAGAACGCGAAGGTAATCATAGATCTCCGTCGTCGTCGCGATGGTTGAGCGGGGATTGGGAGGAGCGATTCTTTGCTCAATGGCGATTGCCGGAGAGAGTCCCTCGATATGATCGACCTCCGATTTCTGCATCTGATCAAGAAACTGCCGCGCATAGGCTGATAAACTCTCCACATAGCGTCTCTGTCCCTCTGCAAAGAGAGTATCAAAGGCAAGGGATGATTTTCCCGATCCGCTGGGCCCCGTGATGACAACCAGCTTGTTGCGAGGAATCTCAAGAGTGAGATTGCGGAGATTATGCTGCCGTGCCCCCTTGATTCGAATCACACCTGCTTCTGTCATGTTAGTGATAGGTCATCAATCCAAAGGATGATCTTGGTTTAAAATCGGAAAATAAAAAGTCTTCCCATTTTCCCGGTAACATCCTGACTGAAGACACTTATTCGGATCACGCGTCATTAATTTTTACTCTTCAATCGTAGGAAGTCTTGATGCCGCACAAGGCATGTTGAGCGAATGCCGCAGCAGTACTACGGCAAGCGAACAGAAACTCAACACAGAGCAAAAATCCCAATCCTCCCAGAACTTATTCGCGGGGTTTGTTGAGTATAACCTCTCCACCCTCACGCCATGTCTTGTATGTTTCGATGGAGCTTTGAATGACAGGAAGAGCCTTGTCAGCTGAAAGGATGTCATCGACAACGACAGTCTTATTTTCAAGTGTCTTGTAGTCTTCGAAGAAGCGCTTAAGTACGGCAAGTCTGTGGGGAGGCATCTGATGGACATCCTTGTAGCACCAGTATTCAGGATCGTCCTCAACAACAGCGATGACCTTATAATCGAGCTCGTCCTGGTCCATCATCACCATCAAACCAATCACACGGGTTTTCACCAGAGTCAGCGGATAGACAGGCTCCTCACCAAGCACAAGAATATCGAGTGGATCACCGTCATCGCCGAGAGTCTGAGGGATGAATCCATAGTTGGCAGGATAATAGACCGCCGAATAGAGCACCCGATCCAGGGTAAGAAGACCACTTTCCTTATCCAACTCATATTTGTTGGAGCTTCCCTTGGGAATTTCTACGACTCCACGAACCACTCCCTCGGAAGAATCAAAACCAGGATCGACATCATGCCAAGGGCTGGGAGCTGTCTGATGATAAGGTTTGGGAATTTTTGTCATTGTGTCTGTTTATAAAAACTGAGTGTCTGGTGATGTTATAGGGAAGGGTAAAATCCTACATCCATCATCGGTTCTGTCCACGATTTCCAGCCGGCCGCTATAATAATTTGGTTCACTTCTGCGGGCCTTCACCCTTCGAAGGTAGGGTAATCCGATGATCGACATGTCGGCCCAGATCACGGATCCAGAGGTTGAGGATATAGGTCAGCACGACAGCCACATAGAACTGACCGATGATGGCCTGTGTCACGAAAGCGCCCTGGCAAGATGGGAAATCGGGACGATATCTCCATAACCGAGTGTCGTTTGTGTCACGAAACTAAAGTAGAAAAATTCGTCGAAGCTCTGCCTGAGTGCATCAACTCCGAATCCCTTGTTCAGAACTTCCTGAAAGTGAAAGGCCTGAGAATCGATCCTGGAAGTTAATGTGTAAAAACAGGCGAAGATCGTCGCGATCCACATATAAAGATTGCAGGCTCCCAAGACTTCGTCAAATCCGGCCCGTTGTGAACGGAGAATCGACTTCACCCAGGCCATTGCGGCATAGACCATGGAACAAAGAACGGTAAGTTCGAGGGAGATTTCCAAAGCGGACCGAAGACCGATACTTTCCCCATGAAAAGTCACCCAGTGTCTCAGGGCAAAAATCGAAAACGGAATCATGAAACCTCCGAAAGAAATTGCGATGGCCGTGCGAAGTCCTGCGAGTGAAACCATGGTCAACCAAGTCACGGCGACCATCACCAGCAGTGTTAACATTTCCGGGAGATAGTGCCCTCCGAACAAAAGAGAGAGAAGAAGAAGAGCGCCGATAAGATGACGGCGTTCCTGAAATTTTTTCCTCCTTAACGTGTTATTCATACCTAGAGATCTCCCCCGCCACCACCTCCACCAAATTCACCACCACCGCCTGAGAAGCCTCCTCCATCAGATTCACCGGAGCCTCCCCCCCAGCCTCCGCCAAGTCCGCTGCCGACAAAAAAGCCTCCTGCTGCCGCTGCTGGATTAATAC